>ENA-UOOK01004993-UOOK01004993.1-fermentation-metagenome-genome-assembly--contig:-NODE-4993-length-13697-cov-11.913063_pt1 | contig 13697 bp, 12 predicted proteins | sample MGYA00245777_ERZ724023 | MGnify/ENA primary metagenome ERZ724023 (study PRJEB28704, sample SAMN03018312) | fermentation metagenome | biome: anthropogenic terrestrial biome; feature: soil... | reverse complement strand
AATGACAGATTACAGATGCGTCACTGCGAGCCCCCGTTACACGAATGGCAGGAGCTTTTGAGTCACAACAAGGGGGCGTGGCAGCCTGCCTTTATTCTCTTGTCTTGGGTACAAGCAAAAAGAAAAAATGCAGATTGCCGCGTTCGAACTGGACTTTTCAACATATTTTCGGACATTTTGTTAAGGGACACTAACCGCATTTTCATGCAAACACTGGTTCAGATACTGTATTGGTGCGAGATAACCCAATCGCTTCTGAACCCTCGATGTATTATAAAAGGTTTCAATGTATTCAAAGATCCTCTGTCTTGCCTCCTCTCTGGTTGCACACGGTTTGTAATGAATGATTTCTTTCTTCAATATTGAGAAGAAACTTTCACTCCAGGAATTATCACCTGGCTTGCCTACATCTGAAAAACTAAGTTGAAATCCATAAGCATTGATCGTCCCCATCACTTCCTTAGCCGTATACTGGCTGCCCTGATCGCTGTGGAAGATGATCCCTTTCGGTATCTGCCAACGTCCCTGGGCGGAGGACATCGCTTTCAAAACGATATCCGCGGTCATGCGCTCTTGCTGTGCAAAACCGAGCACAATATTGGTGTGGGCATCCCGGATCTGGCACAAGTAATCCTTGCCTTCTGTGGTTGGAATGATGCTGATATCACTGACCAGGACCTGGAATGGGTGTGTGATTTTGATGTCCCTGGTCAGATTCTTCAGCTCCAGATTCTTCGCCTTGCGATGCTTCTTTGCTCGCCGGGGTTTGCGCTTGCAGTGGCTGGATTCCCAATCGTTCTCGTCCATAATCGCTTTGACCTTCTTGAAGGAGGCTTTTCCGCCTTCAGCCCGAATCACGCCACAAATCCGTTCAGCGCCATAATGCCCTTCGCCTTGCTCGAATATCGTGCCCACCATTTCTGTCAGCGCTGTGTATCGGGCTTCCCGATCCGCTCTTTCTTTCAGCCAGGTGTAATACCCTGATGTTGAAACTTGCAGTGCTTTGGCCCACTTCGCTATTGAACCTTCTGTCTGTGCTTCCATGGCAGCATATCGCTGGGCTTGGGTTAGCGTTGGTGTTTCGCGAAGTAGGCTGATGCTTTTTTTAAGATTTCATTCTCTTCTTCCAGCTCCGCTAACTGTTTGCGCAACCTTCGAACTTCGTCGTTGTGGATTGCCTCTTCAGTCGGTTCACCGGTTTCGCTGTATTTCTCACGCCAGCGATAGAGCATGCTATTGCTGATTCCGAGACTATCGATAACCGATTGTACGGTCCGACCTGGGTCGTAACTGAGCTGGACCGCACGTTTCTTGAACTCTTCATCATATTGTTTTCGTTGTTTATTCATTTCGTTCCTCCTGACTATTATCCCTTGTCATCTTGTCCGAAATTGTATCAGTTTCCCCTGATTACCCCCCTGCCTCCCTCTAAAGGGGGGTTGCCGCTGCCCCCGTTCCCTGTTCCCGCCTCCTCAAAATCTCCGAGTATGCTAAAATCTATATAGAAAAATACAGTCAGGAGTTTTTTATGACAGAAATGTTTTGTTTTCAATGCCAGGAAACCATGCGCAACACCGGATGCAACGTCCGCAAGGGCATGTGTGGGAAAACTTCCGAAGTTTCCCGCCTGCAGGACCTGCTCATTTACCTGCTCAAGGGTATCTCTTTCTGGGGAACCCGCGGTCGCGGTATGGGCGTCCAGGACGATGAGACCGACCTCTTCATCGACCAGGCTCTTTTCGCCACGATCACCAACGCCAATTTTGACTCTGAGCGTTTTGTCAACATGATCAAAAAAGCCATCCAGCTGCGTGACGAACTGCGCGCCCGTGCCCAGGCTCGCTGCAACGAGCTGCACAATTCCAATTGCAGCGGCAGCGGTCCCGATTGGGCTGGCTGGCACCCTGAGGATTACGAAATCGAAACCCTGCTCGAAAAAGCCCGCACCATCGGCGTTATGGATGACCCGACCCCCGACGCGGACATCCGCTCTTTGCGCGAGCTGGTCATCTACGGGCTCAAGGGCATGGCAGCTTACGTCGACCATGCCTATCTGGTTGGCGCGCGCGATGAGAGCATCCTGGCATTTATGCAGGAAGCTCTCGAAGCCACCACCAACAACGAACTGGGTGTCACTGAGCTGCTCGCCCTCGTCCAGAAAACCGGTGAGTTTGGTGTCAAATCCATGGCTCTGCTGGACAAAGGCAACACCAGCCGCTATGGTCACCCGGAACCGACCCAGGTCAACCTCGGTGTCGTGCCTGGTCCCGGCATTTTGGTCAGTGGGCATGACCTGGTTGATCTCGAAGAACTGCTGCAGCAGTCTGAAGGCAGCGGCGTCAATATTTACACCCACGGCGAGATGCTGCCCACCAACGCCTACCCCGGGTTGAAGAAATATAAGCACCTGGTCGGCAATTATGGCGGCTCGTGGTGGCACCAGGCAACTGAGTTTGCCTCGTTTAATGGTCCCATCCTGATGACCACCAATTGTATTATTCCGGTCAAGGATGCCTACAAAGAGCGCATCTTCACCACCGGTATGACCGGTTATCCGGATATCCCGCATATTGCCGATCGTGAGAACGGCGGACAAAAAGACTTTTCAACGATCATCGAGCTTGCCAAAAGCTTGCCCGAGCCTGAGCAATTAGAAGATGGCACAATTCCGATTGGTTTCGCTCATCACTCCGTTTTGAGCATTGCCGATCAGGTTATCGAAGCGGTCAAGAGCGGAGCGATCACCCGTTTCGTGGTTATGGGCGGGTGCGACGGACGCCACAGAACGCGTGAGTATTTTACCGATGTGGCTTTGGGGCTGCCTGAGAGTACGGTTATCCTGACCGCCGGCTGCGCGAAGTATCGCTATAACAAGCTCGGTTTGGGTGATATCGGCGGTATTCCGCGCGTTTTGGATGCCGGGCAGTGCAACGACAGCTATTCGCTGGTGTTGATCGCGCAGGCGTTGGCTGATGCGTTTGACTGCGGCGTCAATGATCTGCCGCTGTCGTTCGACCTTGCCTGGTACGAGCAAAAGGCAGTGATCGTGCTGCTGGCGCTGCTCTCGCTGGGTGTGAAAAAGATTCGCCTGGGACCGACCCTGCCGGCATTCCTCTCGCCAAACGTTGCGGAGATTATCATCAATGCCTATGACCTGAAACCGATCGATACTGCTGAAATTGACGTCGAAGCCATGATGGCTGGGGCGTAAATATTCAGTCTAAAAGCAATTAAGCTGCCAGGGAGTTATCCTGACAGCTTTTTTTGATTCCATAAACCCGGATTTAGTTGATTTGATAAAAGGTCAGGACTAATAAATATTCGAGTGGGAGCGGTCTCAAGGTTGCTCACAACGTTCATGATTGGTAAAAACCGGTCATTGCGAATTTTTTTGCGAAGCAGTTGGCTTTCACAGGGCAGTATTCAGATTGTGGCGTTCCTGTAAATGTGATCGTTCAGGCGACAGGAAGAGACAGTATAATCCTTTACCGTTTCCAATTCGGGTTGAAGCGTGGTTTGGCGGCAGGGTGGGTGTGTGAAATGAAATTCAACGAAAAAATTATACTTATGAGAATATCACTTCTCGATAGTTATAAGAGGGTTTTGGCTGCATTTCAACTGAAACTCAAATTTCTGGAAGGACTGTCTCATTCTGCAACGAACGCGTTTTGTCATTCTGCTCGTTTTGTCATTCTGAACGAAGTGAAGAATCTTCACTCTATGATGAACAGCCGTTGTGGTTGACAGGTCAAGATCCTTCGCAAAAGAGGCTCAGGATGACAAACTTAATGTCATTCTGACCAAAAGGGCTTTGTCATCCTGAACGAAGTGATGGATCTTACTCTTCCAATCGACAAGATCCTTCGCAAAAGCAGCTCAGGATGACAAACCTCAAATCATCCTGAACGAAGTGACACATAGTATACTTCGTAAGAAGCTTACCCTTCTAAATCCCCAGACTACATTAGCGTCGCCAAGTAGCCTCTTGCGGCAGATGCCAAATTTTCAGCCGCGTTCGCCATGGCTTCTTGCAGAGCCTGTCCCTCCGGCATTGCTTGCACCAAATTGCTTACCCCCAACGACAACATTTGCTCTGCCCCTTCCCCAAGCGCCCCTGAGATAACGGCTACGCGCACTCCAGCCGCTTGTGAGCGCCGGGCAACCTCTGAAATCGCCTTGCCCATGACGCTCTGAGCGTCTGTACGCCCTTCTCCTGTGATTACCAGGTCTGTTTCCGCCAATTTCTGCTCAAATTCGATCAAATCGAGCACAAAATCGATCCCTCCGCGCAGCTCAGCTCCCATAAACGCGATAAATGGCAGCGCGAACCCTCCTGCGGCGCCAATTCCGCTCAAATTATTCAAATCCAACCCGCTTTCACGCGTGATCAATTTTGCCAAATGTTCCAAACCCTGTTCAAGCTGCTCAACTTGCTCTGGCGAAGCTCCCTTTTGGGGCGCGAACACAGCCGCCGCACCTTCAACACCACAAAGCGGATTGTTGACATCGGTAAGGAAAATTATTTTTCCGGAATAGTTCAACTCAGTAAATTTTTGCAGATCAACCTTGAAAACCGAGCCCAAACCTCCACCGTTAACCACCGCCCTGCCCCACTTGTCCAAAAAGCAGATGCCAACCGCGCTGGCTGCGCCAACCCCTCCGTCAACCGTGGCGCTGCCGCCTAATCCGACATAAATGGGTTCGGCGCCAATTTTGATCGCGTCCAAAATCAGCTCCCCCACCCCAACCGTGCTGGTTTTTGTGGGGTCAAGTTCGTTTTTGCTTAACAGCGGAAGCCCAGCTGCGGCAGCCATCTCGATCACCGCCGCACCACTTTCCAACAGGGCATATCCCGCCCAAACCGGTCTGCCCAATGGGTCAGGGACCTGGATGGTTCGCAGTTCTCCGTCCAGGTTTTGTAAAACAACCGCCACCAAACCTTCGCCCCCATCCGCGATTGGCAGTTCAAGCACTTCAGCCCCTGGGAACAGCAGGCGGGCTTCGCGCGCGATAATCTGGCAGGCTTCAGCCGCGCTCAGTGAGCCTTTGAATGAATCGGTTGCGATGATCATTTTTCTCATGGTGAGTTAAGTGTAACAGACCGGAACAGTTTCACTTTTAAGTAGAGACAGTGAAAAGCGTTGGATGTCACTCTTGAGTTTGTCGTTCTCTTACCCGTCACTGCGAGCCCCCGTTATGCGAATGGCAGGAACAATTCGAATCTCAATAGGGGTCGTGGCAGCCTGCATTCAATTTCTTATTCTTTTGCTTGTCATCTTGAGCCGTTTTTGCGAAGGAGCTTGTCGGTCGGATGGGTAAGATCCTTACGATGTACACTATGTATCACTTCGTTCAGGATGGCATTACCCTTTCCTTCAGAAGGATAAAATGAAACACGTTTATAATTCAAAAATGCCTGAAAAGTCTCATAAACACAACTTTCTCCTTAGCGGGGTTTTCATGCTGTTTTCGACAGCCGGGGATATCGCTTCGGCGCTGATATTAAAGGCGATTGTGGATACGAGCGTTTCCCGCTCTTTGGATCAGCTTTGGCGTCTTTTACCGCTTGCTTTGCTCCTGATTGTGGTAAATTATCTGACGCGCATCGCGGGCAGATATTTTGGGATGACTTATGCCATCGAGGGCATTAGCGGTCTGAAAGACCGCTACTTTGCCCACCTGATGGAAAAACTGGACCACCAGGAGGATATCAAGCAGGAGCTTTCGGCTTTTTCGGTCGATGCCGACCTGCTTTTTAACAGCTTTTATTTCAACCAGATCTTTTTGATGGCGAGCATCATCTCGTTCTTGCTCTCGTTGGTCGCGGTGATCTACCTGAACTGGCTACTCTTCATCGTTGCTTTCGCCACCTCCCTCCTGCCACTGCTGGTGCCTTATCTTTATAAAGGAAAGCTGGCAATGCTGGGCAAGCGATACAGCGAAGAAGGCAAAGCGTATCTCGACTTTGTCAACGAAAGCCTTTTGGGCAGGGAAGAGGTGCTGGCTTATAGCAGGCAGGCGCCCTTCAGACGCATGCACTCCGAACGGAACAGCCGCCTTGAAAACAGCCGAAAACGCAGCCGCCTGGCGGTTTTTAATAGTTCGCGGTTGTCCTATTCACTGACCGACTTTTCCTTTTTGGCGATCATCACCCTCAGCACCATCCTGACCATCCAGGGACAGGTAACCCTTGGCACGATGATGGCGGTTATTCAGCTGATCCATAATATCGTAATCCCGCTGGGCGATATCGCCACTGCGCTAAACGAGCTCAATTCGGCAAAGGTGATCAAAGCGAAATATGAGAATTTGCCCGAAATACCGGAATACGAAAGCGAAACGATTAGATTTGAGCACGCAATTCAGATAACCGGGCTGACTTATGCCTATCCGGAAAGCACGCAGGACGCCGTGTTTGGTTTGGATATGTACCTGCCAAAAAACAGCAAAGCCGCCATCATTGGCAAGACAGGCAGCGGCAAATCGACCCTGCTCAAGCTGATCATGGGGCAAATTACCGATTATTCCGGCAGCATTACTGTGGATGGTCAGGATATCCGTCAAATTGACCCGAAATTGCGCCGCCAGCTCTTCAGGGTGGTTCCCCAGGACCCGTATCTTTTTACCGACAGCATCCTGAACAACATCTGTTTTTACGCGGAAGAATGCCCCAAGGAGAGACTGCCGGCAGTTTTGAGGCATTCACTGCTCGAAGAGCTGCTTTTGGGCGAGGGGGGCATTGAGCGGCGGATAAGCGACAAGAGCCGCGTGTCTGGTGGTGAAAAGCAGCGAATCGTTTTGGCGAGAGCGCTCATGGCGGGGGTGGAAGACCGCATCCTGGTTTTGGACGAGCCTTCTGCCAACCTCGATCACAAAAGCGCGGCAAAGATTATCGAAAATATCACTTCGATGGAAAGTGTGACCGTGATCATGGTGACCCATGAATATGACCCTGTTGTTCTCACCCTCTTTGACCAGGTTATTAACCTGAGCGCTCAGGGAACAGGACATAGGGAATAGGAAACAAGGAATAGGAGCCGGGTTTCGTAATTCTGTAGCGCGAGATTGAGGAGGTTGTGGCGTTGGAATACCGGTGAATTTGTCCCTCCTCAATCCGCCGTTATCAATAACCACTCATCAATTGGAACAGGCAGGTCAGTTCTCTACTCGCAATGACAGGCTTTTTGTGGTGAAGGGGCTTGTCCCGTTCCGGCAAAGCCATCTTTCCGTAGGGAACGCGGCTTGTCCCGTTCCGGCGAAGTCATCTTTCCGTAGGGAACGGTATGGCAGCCGTCCCCTACACTTGCATGCATATAAAAAAAACATTTTTGAACTTTACGAGGGAAAAAATCCATATTATTCCATATTGAGAATTGCTGACAAAAAGTGATTTCTTCCCATCATAAATTCTTTTATGCTACAATGGAATTAAATCTACACAAAAAACAAGTTCTTTTCTAGTATAGTACATTGAAATCCTCCGTTCGTAATGCTTTTTGAAATTAGTGAATCAATAATAGATAAGGCTAATTTACCAAGCATATTAATCAAATAGCAAACGTAAAGGAGAATATTATGGGAACAAAAAAGCGATTTACCCTACTTGTAGTGGTGTTGGTACTATGCCTTACTGCATGTTCCTTGCAGGACGGTGCACAACCAACACCTGTGCAGACACAAACAACCGATTCCGATCTCAATTCAAGTGATTCAGTGGTAGTTTACATCAAAAATTATCGTACAAATAGTGCAGTGATTATTTCAGAATCGCTAATTGGTGAAAGCCATTATGCTGAAATACCTGTAAATTCCAATGCGAAACTGCTTTCTCCTGTACGGATCGACCAAGAGAATAATCTCAACTTTGCCTACCGGGCAGGGGACCATTTCTTTGTCAAGTTAAGCCCTTCAGGGGGAATTGATCAAGTTGTTTTGCCCAAACTTTGGGGCGCGCAAGCTGTTTGGCTTGGCAATACATTAGTGTTTGATTCAAGTGGAAGCGATCAACTTGTCATGGTAAACACCGAAATGCAAGTTGACACAGCTCCACCGTTATCTGTAGGGTTGGAAGGCAATCCCCTTTCGGGGACCTTGGGTGTAAGTGGTGGAAAAAATCCAATGGTACTATGGGTTGCGAAAGCGCCCATTCTGAGACCGGAGGGTTTATTTGCCTATTATCGCACCTTTGACCCTATTAATAAAGAGATAGAGAGTCATCTGGTTCCAATCCCGGAAGCCAAGCCCGGAGACGTGGCGGCGACGAGACCAATCATTCCTGATGTTCGGATTGGCACAATTGTCCTTGCCATAGATCCGGAAAGTGAAACGGCATTGCTTTGTTCTGCCATTAATTTTGATGACCCTGATGATACTGCTTATCAAGGTGCATACCTTGTAGTTTACAACACTACAGATGCCCGACCCATAACAACAGAAGAAGCCTGCTGTGCAGGTTTAATTATTCAATTCGCCGGAGGGTATTTTCTTTCCGACCTGTATTACGAAGGTTGTTCTTATAACTGGATTCGAAATCTTCGCGATGGGAGCAAGGTAATTGCGTTGGAAGAGCTTGAGAATGACGATGAGCCGATATGGAATCAGATCGTTTCAAACGGAGATGACTTTATTTATATCAACAATAAAAAAGCATATTACATTGATCCACAAGGCAAAATAACCGGTGAATATCCAGTCGATTTTGAGGGTTTCCCCAACTGTTGGGGAAGTGAGGAATGTTTTGGGTTCAGTCAACCTTTTTATCCGGATAATGAATCGGTGTGTCAAGGCAGCAATTCCCAATGTGGTACTTATTAAATCCATAATGTAGAATGCGCGGGTAATCGGATTCCAGATGGTAGATACCGTGTCAGAAGTCAAGGGTTTTGATCAACTAATTTGCATAATTAGGGTCAAATGGTTTCCCTGACTTCAAAACGCCATACATCAGAATCACCAATTTTCGCATTGCCGCAACGTAAATCTCCTTCTTCAAGTGTCCTGATGCCGTCATTCTCTCTGATAAATTCTTGATAACCGGATTGAACCTTACCGCTACTATTGCCGGTAGATAGAGTTTTCCTCTGAAGGTTGCATTCCCTTTTTTGCTGATTCGGGACTGCTTTTTCACCGAAGTCCCCGATTCCTGAATTGACGGATCCAAGCCAAAATATGCGACTACTTGCCTTGATGTTTTGAATGCTGAGACATCCGGAATAAAGGCCAAAAAATAACTGGCCATCACCGATCCAATGCCAGGGATAGTCTGCAACAAGGCATTCTTTTTCTTCATCGCTTCACTCTCTTTTACCGCTGCCTCGATTTCTTGATTAACAAGCTCGAGACGCTGCTCCCAATGAACTTTGTCTTCTATTTGACAGAGGAGAACAGATTCATCTTCTATGATCGATTCAATCCGATTCTTGATTTGTCCGAGCATTGTAAGAATGCTGCCACGATATTGAATCAAATCCCTTAAATGCCTTATTTCCTCGTCCACATCCTGCCATAAGAGCAGGTTTTCGTCTTCCTGGAGACAAAAATTGGCTATCATCATCGCATCGGTCTTGTCTGTTTTGTTGCTGTGTAACCGGTAACCTCCGTAGCGTTTTATCTTCAACGGATTGATGACACTAACTTGATGACCGCTTGCATTCAAAAATCTTGCCAGGGCTTTCCAGTAGTTGCCTGTGGCTTCCATGCCGATATGCAGCTCTGTAGACCTGGCTTTTTTCAGCCAGCTTTCTAATTTTTTGAAGCCTTCGGGGTCATTTCTAAACTTCTCGAATTTGGGCTTTGATCCGTTTAGCAAACAGACATCGAAAGTCCTTTTTGAAATATCAATTCCGAGTTTGGTGGGGTGGTATTGCATTAGAGCCTGCTTTCTTGTACACTCAATATGTGTGGTATTTCAATCAGGCGAAAATCATTGAACCAGCCTTGTAAATGCGAGCTTGCCACCTTTGTGGCAGCTCAGGATACCGTACGGATTTCTGTGATTAAAAGGTGTAGGGATTCAATCTACAGCACGAGCTCTGCTAAGAGACTCATGGGGCGGGACGAATTCACCTACACCTGCCTGGTTGACACCCTAAGTCTAAACCAGCACTTATGGTCTCATCCCTAATATACAAGGGGTGGGTTCAGGACGTGAGTATCGTTGAATTATTTTAATCAGTCAAACCCACCCCTACCATCGTGTCTTAATTTTTGGTCAAAAAATCTCCATTTTGAGAATTGCTGTCCCGTATAATCAAACCTTGATTTTAACTGCCACTACCGTGTATAATGCAAAGTTGCGCGTATAAACGCGCAATGGTTGTTACCTGGAAAGGAGGTGAATAGCAATGACAAGTGTAACTTTGAGACCAAATGAATCGCAGGATTCCCTGCTCAAGCGCTTTCGCAAGAAAGTCGTGAAGAGTGGTGTTCTCAGCACCGTACGGCGAAAACGCTGGTTCGTTTCCAGGAGCGAACAACGCCGGATGGATGAAAAGAAGGCTGTTCGACGTTCTTTCCGGAAGCCCTACGATAAGTAGCCAGGTAAGTGAGGTTTTATGGCGAAAGAAGAAGAGAAAATTACCGTAGACGGTACCATCATTGAAGCCCTGCCGGGAACACAGTTCCGCGTAAGGCTCGATAACGGACATGAAGTTATAGCCTATCTCTCAGGGCGGATGCGCCGATATTATATCCGCATTTTGCTGGGGGATGCCGTTCGGGTTGAGATGTCCCCTTACGACCTGGATCGAGGGCGGATCGTATACCGGGCTCGCAGACCGAGATCTTCTGACACAGATCAGAATTGATTTTGAGAAATTTCCAGCTCCCTTGGGAGCTGGTCTTTTTTTAACTGGCATTTCGGTTAAAATCAACGCGTATGCCCTCATCCCATCCCAACCCTCCCGGCTTCCTGCGCCCATACAGACCGACTGACGACTCTGAAGTTGTCCTGCAGCTAATTACAGAAAGCTTCAGGTTAAAAGAAGACCCGGAAGGTATGCATGCGCTGCAGCAAATGCGCGAAAGCGCGCGCCGGCAGAGTGAAAGTAGTTGGTTTTCTCCGGCTGTTGCCAACCAGCCTGGTTTTGTCTGGGAGATGGACGGACAGGTGGTTGGGAACATTTCAATCATTTCATTTTTGGACAAACTCCGGCATATCACCCTGATCGCCAACGTGGCTGTTTGCCCTGAATACCAGGGTCGGGGGATTGCGACCGCGCTGACCAAACACGCTCTCCGTTATGTGAAGTCGAAAAGAGCCCACCAGGTTTGGCTCCAGGTGAGTGCCGATAACCTTGTTGCTAAACACATGTACGCGAACCTGGGGTTTGATATCGTTCGAACAATGAATCACTGGTCTTTGAATGATGGCGCCTGGCAAAGACCGCTTGGAAATCATGAGATTCCGACTTATAGTTTTGCTCCCCGCAGATTTTTGGGCTGGGGTTGGCAAAAGCAGAGGCTGCTGGAAAGCTACCCTGCCGATACGCGCTGGTATGGCAATGTTGAATTTGGAAAATTTTCGCCCTGGAGCATCCTGAACCTGCTGGCATGGGACGAAGCCAGTTTTCTGCACCATTTCATCCTACGGGAGCAGGGTGAACTGGCGGGGGTTTTGAGCTGGCAGCGTGGGCTTCCCCGGTCAGACGCGCTTTGGCTGGCTTTTGAGCAGACCCCTGCCGAGGACGATCGCATCTATGCACTGACTGCTCATTTCCTGGAACATCACTGGCAAAAAAGGGCAACCCGGCTCGAATATCCGCTTGGCAGAGGAGAACGCGCACTGGAGCAGCTTGGCTTTAAACTCAGCCGTCGGCTCGACTGGATGAAACTCACTTAATAACAAACAGCCTGCCATCAGGCAAGCTGTAGTCTACGGAATAATATTTTTCTTATAGCTCTTCGTCAATGATGATCTCGGCAAGTTTCAGGAACTCCTGCCATTCTTCAGTGAAGAAATGCAGAGTGACGTTGTTCAATTCCAGATGATAGGTAGTTTCGCCATCCGGTTCCTCAGCCTTCCATGCCAGGAAATTTTCGGTTTCTGCAATTGTCGTGGTGATTGGTTCTCTATCTTCCATAGTACTCCTCCATTAATTTTGTTAATTGATTATCTCACTTCTACGCCTGCAAAGCAAGCGAGCTTAGACAAAATCAGTTCTTGTTTTGCCTGGTTTTCCCCTTCGAACGGTTGAATAGCTCTTTGAACCAGTCTCTGACCTTACAAAACGGCTTTTCAATAAAGGTGTAAATTTTTGCCCAGATCACGCGCAGCCCTTTGAGCAAAGCGGGCTCTTTTGGTTTTTGGTAATACTGCATACCTTCCCACGGGTCCTGGTCAAACAGCTTACGGCTGGTGTAACGCAAAAACAATTTGAGCGTGGCAAATGCAGGAGCAGCCAGGATAACGCCCAGGATGCCCATCAACTGGGCGCCTACCAGCGCTGAAATCATGATGGCAGCCGGATGCACTTGCAGTGAATTGCCCATAACCCTGGGCATCAACAGTTGGTCGAGGAGCATATCAATGATAAAGGCGATGCCAACCACCAGCAGGGCGTAAATAACTGGTGTGAGACCGTAGGGAGTGGGGTTTTGCAGCAGCGCGCCGATGAAAAAGGCGACCCAGCCGATGCCAGCGCCGATGTAAGGAATGAAGCGCCCAAACCCGGCGATCAGCGCTAATACGAAGAAGTAAGGCAGCCCCATGAACCCCAGATATACCGAGTAGATCAGAATCGCGATACTAACAACAATGAATTCGCCCCGGATAAAGGAGTTGAAGATTTTGCCAACTTCCTGACCAAGACGCTGAAAATCCTCTTCATAGCCCGGGATGGATATGTTGATGATTCTTTCCCTGACCCCGTCCGACTCAGAAGTTATGAAAAAAGAGACCATGTAAGTAATGGCGAGGTTAAACACGAAACCGCCCACCCTGCCAACCACGGTTGTGGCAATATTGCCTGCCTGGCTGACAATTGGTTGGAGCGATTCAGAAATCCATTGCCCGATCAGCTCGAAATTAAGCTGTGGTGTGGTGAAAGTGAAAGGACCGATCACGATGGCTTGACTCGACCAGCGTTCCAGCAATTCTGTGATGTTGTCTACATTATCTATCAGGGTTTGGAACAGGTTTTGAACCTGGACGGCAAGGCTGGTTCCGCCCCGCGCAAGCCCCCAAAAAATCAGACCAGCCAGCAAAATGTAAACAATCGCCACGGATACACGCCAATTGATGCGCAGACCTTTGCGCAGCAGGTTGCAGACAGGCGACATGAGGAAAGAAAGCAGAAAAGCCACCAACAGCATTTTGAAGTATTCATTGAAGCGAATCAGCAGCGCCAGGAAGCCAACCACCAGCAGGATTCCGACGATCAGCTTGGTACCCCAGCCCCAAAGAGGAGAGTTGCTTTCAGGTGGCTGACCCTGATTATCGGAATTGTTGATGATAGCGTCGTTTGGCATGCCTTCCATGGTTGTATTTTAATCTGTTTTTGATTCTACGGGAGAGGAGGTTTAACGTTTGTAGAATGGTGTTGGGCACAGCAATTCTCAATATGAATATGTTTAGATTTAAAGGGACGGCATGGCAGCCGCGAGCAGGGACCAGGAAACAGGGAGCAGGAGCAGGGAACAAGAGCTGGGTTTTGTCATTCTGAACGAAGTGACACACAGTGTACTTCGTAAGAATCTGA
>ENA-UOOK01004992-UOOK01004992.1-fermentation-metagenome-genome-assembly--contig:-NODE-4992-length-13698-cov-4.317672_pt1 | contig 13698 bp, 9 predicted proteins | sample MGYA00245777_ERZ724023 | MGnify/ENA primary metagenome ERZ724023 (study PRJEB28704, sample SAMN03018312) | fermentation metagenome | biome: anthropogenic terrestrial biome; feature: soil; material... | reverse complement strand
CAGTTAGATTTAATTAACTTTACAAAACTTACGGAAAAAGATATGAAAACAGTCTTCATCGCCGGTCCCTGCGTTATCGAGTCTATGGAACTTCTAGAAACTGTAGCAAAGGAACTCGTGAGAATCAACCGTCAATTAGGTACAGATATCATCTTCAAGGCCTCTTTTGACAAGGCTAACCGTACTTCCATTCATTCTTTTCGAGGTCCCGGCTTAGACCATGGACTTCAGATGCTTTCTGACATTAAAGAAAAGTACGGACTTCGGATAACCACAGATATTCATGAAAGTTATCAAGCTGCTCCTGCAGGCGAGGTATGTGATGTCATTCAAATACCCGCCTTTTTATGCCGGCAAACCGATCTTCTGGCAGCTGCCGCGCATACAGGAAAAATCGTGAATATCAAGAAAGCCCAGTTTATGAGTGGTCATGATATGCGTTATGCAGTAGAAAAAACGCAGGATAGTGGTGCAAAAGAGGTCTGGCTGACAGAAAGAGGCAATAGCTTCGGCTACAATAATCTGGTAGTAGACTTTCGCAATATCTCAGACATGAAAGAGATTGTGCCAACTGTCATCATGGACTGTACACATAGCGTACAACGTCCAGGCGCTGGAGATGCAAAAACGGTCGGAGACAGAAAATTTGTCCCATGCATGGCTCTGGCGGCAAAAGCTTTTGGTTCTACAGGTTACTTCTTTGAGGTTCACCCGGATCCAGACAGAGGTCTTAGTGATGCTGCCAACATGTTGGAGCTTAATAAACTGGAAGGAATCATCAGACAACTCCTTTCCTGAGACCCGACATTCAAATCATTCATTTCAATTATCTATTCAACTCCTCTCAGATAAGATCAGAAAATCATGACTACAACAATCATAAAAGAAAAAATACAAAATGTCCGCCACGTCGGTGAACAATGCCTTCGGGATGAAGCACAGGCTCTTCTGGATCTGATTCCACACATGGACGATAATTTTGATAAAGCCGTAGACATGATGTACCACTGTAACGGCAAAATCATAGTCACAGGTGTAGGTAAAAGTGGCAATATAGGTGCAAAAATCGCAGCTACCCTCGCTTCTACAGGAACACCAGCTTTCTTCATCAATCCACTGGATATGTATCATGGAGATCTCGGTGTAATGACTGAAGGCGACATTGTCATGGCTCTGTCTAACAGCGGTCAGACCGATGAATTGTTACGTTTTATTCCAATGGTCCTGCACATGAATATCCCCATTATCGCCATGAGCGGAAACAACAATTCTCTGTTAGCCAAATATTCCACCATTCACATTCTGGTCAGCGTAAAAAAGGAAGCCTGTCCTCTGAATCTCGTTCCTACAAGCAGTACTACAGCAGCATTGGCCATGGGTGATGCTTTGGCCGTTGCACTCATGGAGGTCCGGGACTTCAAGCCGCATGATTTCGCACAATTTCATCCGGGCGGAGAACTGGGGAAACGACTCCTGACAACAGCTGAGGATGTGATGAGAACAACTGATATGCCTATTATTCCACAAGAGATGCACCTGGGTGAGGCCATCATTCACGTCAGCAAGGGTAAACTCGGACTGGGAGTATCCGTCAATGAAGAAGGAGAGGTCATCGGACTGATTACAGATGGTGATATACGCCGCGCAATGGAACGCTGGCAAGCTAAATTTTTTGACCATACAGTGAGCGATATTATGACACGGGAACCGAAAATGGTTTCACCAAATACTAAGGTCGTTGAAATTCAGGGGATTATGAACCATAATAAGATTCACACGGTATTAGTAACAGACAAGGACAAACACCTCTTAGGGGTCGTAGATCACTATGCCTGTATGATTTAAAAAGGTGTCTAAGGAATAATAGAAGTATTTACAGGTGACCCATATTCAAATACGAATCATCCAATAATGAAATATTTAAAAACTTTTCTTCTCTTTCTTTTTTCTATATTATGCATAACCGCCAATGCTGAATCGGAAGAGTATTTAGGCAAGTATAATAGTGATTCCCTCTATCAAACAGAAACTGCAGACTCGCTGCTTGCAAATACACTACGCTTGCATGGAATCAAATTTACACATAACAACTCAGTAGTCCTTCTCAAAACCGGACAGGAAAAATTTGATGACTTATTCAAAGCTATCCGGGATGCCAAAAGCAGTATACACATGGAATATTTCAATTTTCGAAACGATTCCATCACTCATGCATTGATTGGACTCCTGGCAGAAAAGGTAAAACAGGGCGTAGAGGTCCGACTTCTTTTTGATGGATTCGGCAACTGTTCTAATAATAGGCCTCTCAAGAAAAAGCATATTGATATTATTCGCAAATTGGGGATTGAGATATATGAATATAAACCCATTCGTTTCCCATGGATAGACGACATCTTTAATCGTGATCACCGCAAGATTGTCGTTATCGATGGGAAAATAGCCTATACAGGAGGAATGAATATAGCTGATTACTATATTAAAGGCAAACTAAAAATTGGATCCTGGCATGACATGCACTGCCGCATTGACGGTGATGCTGTAAACACCTTACAATCTATCTTCCTGAGAATGTGGAATAAAGTGAGCCATCAGAATATTCATGGCTGGAAATACTATAGAGGAGGAATACCTGCTGACTATTTCACAGACCTCAAACCAGACACAACTCCTACACGCTATCAGAAAATGGTAGGTATAATCAATCGTGAACCGCATACCAGCAATGATATCATTCGTGTTTTTTACCTCAATGCAATCAATGATGCTCATGACAGTATTAAGATCATCAATCCCTACTTCACATTAAGTCACAAACTGGTCAAGGCTTTGAAAGATGCAGTAAAAAGAGGTGTAAAGGTGGAAATCATGCTTTCTACGAGATGTGATGTCCCACTGACACCGGATTGTGGACTTTATAATGCTCACCTATTAATGGAACATGGTTGCAAGATATGGATGTATACGGCGGGTTTTCACCATACTAAAATCATTATGGTAGACGGACGCATCTGCACAGTTGGCTCTGCTAACCTTGACTCACGAAGTCTACGCTGGGATTATGAAGATAACGCCGTCATCCTGGACAAATACACGACTCAGCAACTCTGCGACCTTTTTGACAGAGAAAAGCAACAGAGTTTTCTGCTCACAGAGGAGAAATGGAAAGAATGGCGCACACCATGGCAACGCTTTCGAGGTGCTTTCGCCAAGATGCTCTCACCTTTTCTCTGATCGATAGAAAGCCGTGAGCGTCCGACTGATTAACGCCATTACTTCTTCAGAGGAATCAGTATCTTACTCAATTTTCATAGTTCACTTTCAGCATCTCATTGAAAAAGATAATCAAGTATCCATCAGGCAAGTAAAGACAAAAAGATCGTGATATATAAATTGAAAAGAAATGGAAGATAAGGAAAATTCTGTTTTCATGTCTATAATGAAAGGACGACCAAAACTTGCCATTATAGACCCTAATACGTTGGCAGAAATAGGTCTCAAGCAGATGCTGCATGACGTCATACCAAATATGGATATAGAGACGTTCTGTTCTTTCGAAGAACTGAAAGACCACCACCCCGACACTTTCTTCCATTACTTTGTGGCTAACAACATTGTCTTAGCCCATCGCCTTTTTTTCCTTAAAAGGCAGCACAAGACCATTGTACTTACGAATTCAACCGACCCAAACTCATGGATGAATGATTTCCATTATCTCTGTGTCAACGTTCCGGAAGAACAATTGGTCAAATCACTGTTACGTCTTGAGCAGTTTGGTCACCCTCACGGCAAGAATCTCCCACCCATGCCACAAGCAACTGACTCCAGAATTCTGACTGACCGGGAAATTGAAGTCCTATCCCTCATTGCCCAAGGTTTCTTGAACAAAGAAATAGCTGACAAACTGAATATCAGTTTGACAACTGTAATCACACATCGGAAAAACATTCAGGAGAAATTAGGCAAAAAAAGTGTTGCAGCACTAACTATTTATGCCGTAATGCATGGATACATAGATATCAATAAAATCTAAAGTGCTATCCTACACCCCCACTATCAGTTTGAGAATATACCCGATAATAAAACTGAGACCAGCTACACTGAAACTGAGAATCGCCATCTCTGTAAAACGCTTGCGAAAGCTCTCGCCACGTGCCACAGAATAATAATAATTAAAGGCTGCAATGATCAATAATGCTATTGTCAGCATAATAAAGAGGGCAACAATTACGTTTTTGAGAATCATAAACGGTGCTATCAATGCAACCACCGTCACAAGATAAGCAAAGCCTGTATAAACAGCTGCCTTAACTGGCTTTTTGCTATCACCTCCATCAGATTTTGTAGATAAATATTCCGAAGAAGCCATTGATAATGCTGCAGCTACACCGGTGATGCTACCTGTAAGGGCAATCAGCGTACTGTTATTAAGAGCCAACGTATACCCTGCAAGTGCACCGGTAAATTCTACCAGTGCATCATTTAAGCCAAGTACTACAGAACCCATATAGTTTAATCTCTCTTCATTGATCATTGCTATGAGTTCATCTTCATGCTTACTTTCATCTACAGCTATATCGTGAATATCCGGATAGTCCGTATATACCTGATACGCCGATAAGGAGTCTATCTCAGATGATTCCATTTTCTTAATGGCAAATGTATTACCAAGTATCTTTGCCATCCAATAAAATTTGTTTACGACCTTCATATCTGGCTTAACGTCAGTCTTCGTATAACGCCGTAAAATATTGTAGTGTTTCTGTTCCTCATGTGCAATACGAATCAAGACATCTTTGTTTGCTTTATCTTTTTCAATAGATGCCAACTTCTGATAAACATAAGAAGCTGTCAATTCTCCCCGCTGATAACGAAGAAAATCGACTCTGTCTTTTTCTAATAGATCCATCATCTGCATATACCTTTGTAATTTATATTTCAAGAATCATAACTAGACAAGTTGAGAAGAGAAAGAACCTCAACACTTTCAAATACAAATCTACAAATTAAATATCGTATAAACTCACAAAATCAGAAAAATATATGAATTCTTCGATACAACGATTAATACGATCCGTTTACATTCCATTTATAAGTCATCCAGCAAAGCCGTACTCTTGGCATAAGCCGTACTTTTAGCTTCAAAAAAGTCAGTCTTTACCATGTTGGCATTAGAATATTGCGAAACCCAAAGCATACTATCCGGTTCCTTGTGGTTATCCTCAAAAAGATAACCAAAGCCCAGACTATGCCAACGAAGATTGCCCAGATACCGGATATAATCTAAAACCATCTGTGTATTCAATCCGGCAATTTCATCACCTATCACATATTGTCCCCATTCTATTTCCTGCCTGACTCCCTCAAGCATCATATCCTGATAAACTTTTACGAAATCATTTGTAAAAAGATCCGGCTCTTCCTTTTTCAATTCCAGTATAATGTTACGGAACAACCACAGGTGTGTATTTTCATCCCGGTTGATATACCTGATTTCCTGTGCAGACCCAGACATTTTACCATTTCGGCTCAGGTTATAGAAGAACATAAAACCACTATAGAAATAGATGCCTTCCAGGATAAAATTTGCCATCAGAGCCTTCATCAACCTGAATTTGTCGCGATGGGCATGAAATTCATTATAGCAATCTCCGATAAATTGATTTCTCCTCAATAGATGGTTATCATTCTTCCATTGGTATAAGATATCATTGCGCTCCTCAGGGCTGCATATTGTATCCAGCATATAACTATAGCTCTGGCTGTGGACGCACTCTTGAAAAGTCTGGATATGCAGGCACAAGTTTACCTCGTTGGCAGTGATATACTCACTTACTGTGGGCAAATTATTACTTTGAAGTGAATCCAGAAATACCAAGAAACTTAATATTTTGTTATAAGCCGTACGTTCACAGGTTTCCAGCTTAGGATAATCTTTCACATCCTGAGATAAATTGATCTCCTCTGGAATCCAGAAGTTATTCATTGCCTGCCGATACCAGTCACTTACCCATTCATACTTAATATTATTGAAATCATTCAGATTGGTACTGTTCCCTCCAATCATTCTTCTTAACCGCAGATCGGTATCACCACCAGGATTAAAAAGTGTATTTCTTTTTAATTGTTCTGTTTCCATCATTCGTATACTTTCCGTAAAATTATTCTAAGCGGAACAACTCTCGCACTCTTCTACTTCAAGAGACTTACTCCGTACATAATAAAGCGTCTTTATCCCACATTTCCAAGCCAGGAGGTATAGATTCAACACCTGCCGCATGGTATAATTATTAGTGATATATAGATTCACACTTTGAGACTGGTCAATATGCCGCTGTCGTACTCCTGCCGCCCTGATACTCCATTTCTGGTCTATCAGATATGCTCCTTTATACATCCAATAGGTAGCATCAGACAGATCTGGAGCTACACGTGGCAGCATGACACCTTTCTTTTCTTCCAGAAAGAAACGCTTCATCACAGGATCGAGGCCTGCTGTCGTCCCCGCAATGATACTAGTACTGCTAGTGGGAGCTACTGCCAATAGATATGCATTACGCATGCCATTTACCGAAACTTTCTCAGCCAATCCTCTCCAGTCTTCAGATTCATAACCTCGTTTCTTGAAATATGCTCCTGTCTGCCAGTCACTACCTTTAAAATATTTATAGGCACCCTTTTCCTTTGCCAATTTGCAACTAGCCTCTATGGCTGCATAATTAATCATTTCAAACACCTTATCAGCAAATTTCAGATGTTCTTCACTCTCCCATTTTATTCCTCTCTTGGCTAAAGCATGATGGTAACCACTTACGCCCAAACCAATACTCCGATATCTATGATTCGTAATTTCTGCAAAAGGTACAGGATAAAAGTTAAGGTCTATCACATTATCTAAAGCCCTGATCACCGTCTCTATCTTATCTGTCATGGCTTTTTTATTCTCAAGAGGTAATCTGCCAAGCGTAAGACTGGCAAGATTACATACCACAAATTCACCTGCCTTGACGGAATTCACAACCACAGTGTCACCATCTATCGTCTTGATCTCCTTGGACAGGTTCTCTATCGGGGACATATTCTGAGCAATCTCCGTACAAAGATTGGAACAATAGATCATACCTTGATGAGGATTCGGATTTGCCCGGTTTACAGTATCCCTGTTAAAAATAAAAGGTGTACCTGTTTCTACAGCAGAACGCAAGACCAATCGTATAATATCTTTAATACAGATAACACGGCGTGACAAATGTCGGTCAGAAATACATTCTTTATAACGGGTCTCCCACTCTTCCCCGTAATAATCTTCCAGGCAGAATCCCTTTATACGCATGATCTCATTAGGGCAGAAAAGATACCAATTCTGGTCCATATCTTCCGCCGCCATTTTCCAAAACAGATCCGGAAAACAGACAGCAGGAAAGACATCATGAGCTTTCATTCGGTCATCTCCGTTATTGGTGCGAATTTGCAGAAATTCCGGTAAGTCCTTATGCCACACATCCAGATACACCGCTACAGCTCCCTGTCGCATACCCAACTGATCTACTGCTACAGCGGTATCATTCACCAGTTTGATCCATCTGATAACTCCTCCGGCAACACCTTGGAATCCCCGGATGCTTCCCCCCATAGCGCGGACCTTACCAAAGTACATACCCATTCCACCACCGAATTTACTGACCTGTGAAAAATTGCCAATGCTACGATAGATACCTTCCAAACTGTCAGGAACCGTATCTATAAAACAACTCGAAAGTTGATGGCAAGGCTTTCGGGCATTAGACATCGTAGGTGTAGCCATAGTCACCTCCAGACTACTTAACAAATCATAGATCTTTCTCACCCATTCTAAACGATTATTCTTTTCAGGCATCGCCAGATGTAAGGCTATCCCTAAGAACATCTCCTGAACTTTCTCCACAGGTTGCCCATTGAAAGTACGGATCAGATAGCGTTTTATCAATAAGTCCAATCCTGAATAATTGAGTAAATGGTCACGATCTGCTTGCATAAAAGTAGCAGCCTCCTCTATTTCCGTCGAAGTATAAGACTTGAGAATATAATCACCATAAAGCCCTTGTTCTGTCAGATAAACCACTTTATCATAGAAAGAATGGAGGTTCAGTCCTGCTTCCAATTTATCTATATCCCTATTCAGCATAAAGTCAAGCAGACGAGATGAAATCATTTCCCATGCAGGTGCCTCTGATGTGGTGAGTTCTACCGAAGTTTTTACTAGGGCAGTCAGTTTATCTCTGGATTTCATCTGATGTCGGCAAGAACCAGAAAACTTATCTGATAGAATAATCAGACTATATTCTTTAGCCTTAAACTCACGAGACACCGATTTCAAGACAGTATCCAAACCAGAAATGCCTACCAATCCTGAAATATGTGTGATAGCTTTACGCTCCTCATTACGGTTATCACGAAACAGGATATAACTCTTTGCTTCGTCATAAAAACCATGCGCCATCAGACATTTCTCTACCTTATCCTGAATGCATTCTACATTCCTCTTAGTTGGATAATCAGAGATGTACTGTTCCACCTCAGATACAATGGAACATAATTCATCATCTGTTATAAAGCGGCTTGTACTTGCAAAGCTTTTCTTAATGGCCAATGAAATTTTCTGTCCGTTAAAAGGCTCTACAACTCCATTTCTTTTTACTATTTCCACAATATCTAATTCTTATTGTCAGGAAAAACAGAAATATCACTTTTTCCAAAAACGAAAAGTGATATCCACGAATTCACCATTTTCCGTTTTCTTATAAAGTTTCTGATTCGTTGTCTTTTCCTTTAGTCCTCCCAACTGACTCCTATACGGTCCCAGTTTAATAAAATCGAAATGTTCTTTCTTAACTTCAATAGATAATTTCTGCCTGCCACTATACCACCCTACCTTATATTCAGGATAAGTCTGATGGATATAACAAGCAAGCCGATCTACTGATGCAGGATCACTGTCACCGCCCATAAAACTGATACAGGTGATATCTGTCCCCAATTTCTTGACCCAGTGATCAATCACTTCAGACGTAAGCTCTTCACCAATATCTTCCCATAAATAAGAACTATGACAATCCGGACACTTGATGGGACAGTTGGAAAGGTTTACGGCCAAAGTGACTTCATCAGGAATCTCCTGAAAAACAATACCGGTATTTACATACTTCAGCACTGCTCTGCCTCCTCGGATTTCACCTCATGCAGTTCTTTTTTGACAGAGCCAACATGATCTGTCGAAGCATAATAACGACGATAAGCTTCCTGCTGACGTGCCTGAGAGAAATTGCTCACACGCTTCAGATAACCGATAACACGAGTCAGATAGTCTACATTCTTTGAGTGGCAAACCGGACATTCATGAAGGTAGCGCTTATCTATATGCCCACAGTCATTACAAACAGTATTCGGGATATTATAGGTGAAATAATTACATCCTTCCTTGGCTGCTACTTTGAAGAGTTGCCGATATTGAGCCTTGCTCAAATGCTCTTCCAGATTCAGATGCAAAGCAGACCCACCGGTAAGATGTTCTATAAAGGGAGCCCCATGTAATTTGAATTTATCAATGACACTCAGACTATTATCTTCAACGACATAAAAGTAACTGTTATAACAGTCTCGGGGAACAAAATAACCATCTTCACGATCCCATTTCGCATGCTTGACACCCACATTCTCAGCTGGAATCATCTCGCAATTGAACATAACATCCTTAGAACGGTATTTTTTATTATATGTTTCTACGATTCCCAATACACTCTGTACAAAATGCAGATAGTCAGGATTGTCATTAATCTTCATGCCCAGAAATTCAGCGGCCTCTACCAGTCCGTTAACACCAATGGTCAGATACTGGCGTTTGATATTGATATAACCGGCATCAAAAAGCGGCAGCATTCCATGCTTCTTCAACTCCTTAAGATTCTCATTATAAGCAAGTTGAACCTTGTGGCATAGATCCACCACTTCACTGAGAACCTTCTTATAGTCCATCTTATGATTGACAGCATACTGGATGGTACGATTCAAATTGATCGTAAGAACGCTCTTAGAGCCTGTACTGACGCCTCCGGCGCCTAATGTATAACTGAAGCCATTGTCCTGAATTTCATTTCTCAGGCGGCAGCAACTGCTTAGCGAATCAGGCTTGTCACTCAGATAAGTGAAAAAGCTATGACCTTCCGAATACATCTGAGAAGCGAAGTCTGCCCATTCTTTATCCTTGCAATCTCCATTTTCGGTCAGCATCGCCATGGTTTCCACAGGAAAAGTCAAAACGGTCTTTGTACGTTCTTGATTGAACCATTTCATAAAGCGCTTCTGCAACCAGTTTACACCGTTCCAATCGGGACGGCTTCCGTCAGGAAAATAAAAGTTGTCGAACAGACTTTTAAAATAATATTTGTCATAATAGGATATATTCCAGAATACTGCCTGATAATTACGGGCACCGGTAGGCTGATTGAGCGAATATACGATTTGTTCAAAACTATCTGTGATGACTTTATCTAAAGTACGCTTTTTCAAACTCAGGTCTATAACTTCATCTGCGTGCTTATAATAATCTTTCCCATATTCCTTTTCTACGAAATAATTCATATACATCAGAAATTCAGGTGTTGCACAAGCACCGGAAAGCATTGAACTGACCATAAATACCATATTGATAAACCCTCCGCAGAAACTCTTCAGATTTGTCGGAGCGGAAGAATTTCCTCCGATGGAGTTCGTTCCCCCAAGCAACCACGGATACATGGTAATACTCGCACAATAGTTAGCTAATGAGGTCTCATCATTCTTGTAGATAAAATGATGAGTAAGAAGATCAAGATACCGGTCAGAAAGTTCCTTATCATACATTTTCTTAATCCGATCAGTCAGTAAACGCCTGTTCAGACGGATAAAACCGGCCTTGGGGAGCTCACCGATCAAAGTGGCGATATTCTTGTGTTCTACATTGGCATTGGCGTCATACTTAGAACCGGTAGCCGCATTGGAAGCTTCACAATAGTCTGTCAGAAACTTCAACTTACTTAACGTCTCACGATCTTCTGCATGTTGCTGACGATAAAGCATAAAACTCCTGGCCACTTTATAATACCCTTCACTCATCAGTGACTCTTCTACTTCATTCTGAATATCCTCCACCTTTATCCCTTCCTGAATATTCAGGTGACTGATAATTTTGGACATCGCACCTAAATCCACAGACTCATTTACAGAATCAAATGCCTTTATAATGGCATTCATGATTTTGTCAAGAGAAAAGCGCTCTTTTTTTCCATCGCGCTTCGTAATGGTAAAACTTTGTATTTCCATAATCCTTGATTGGTATAAAATTAAAACTGTTGGCAGGCCATGGTTCCTGGCAACTTTTTACTTATCTAATTCAATAAAATTATATTTTTTGATAACTTTTTTGTTTCCACTTTTCAAAAAGTTTTCTTTTTAATCAACTCATCTATCTGCAAAGATAGGATAAAAAATCCGAAAGGAGAGTCAACCAACATCACTTTAATACATAATTTTAATTAATTTTAGCAGTCAAAATATGCCAAATTTTCCATAGAATTAATAAACATATTAATAATAACGCCTTTGATACAAAGATTTAAAGTTTTACAACAAGGACATCTTTTAAAGTTCGAAAACAGTGACTATTGCCTGCCAATATATACCACATGCTGGATTTATTGATAAGTTCAACAAAATAAAATATCCAGAACATAAAGGAATGTGATATATCTAAAAAGATATAAGTATATTTCTTTTCTTATTTAAAAAAAAACAAATTGTATACAATCTTTATAATTGGAAGCAGATAAAAGGTTAACCAGAGGTTAGGTCAATACAAAAAGGTAAACTTATTAGTTATCCATTTACAATTTTACAGCAGAGATATCCACCAGATGATTGACAATAGCATAGATTGTCAAACCTGCAGGAGAATGTATCTGCAATTTCTTTGCTATATTTCTGCGATGTGTAATCACGGTATTGACTGAAATAAAAAGGTGATCAGCTATTTCTTTATTCGTCATTCCTTGAACTAAAGACACGATTACTTCCTTTTCCCTGTCACTTAAGGATTCATTACTTCCTTGATTTTTATTAAGCATCTTGGAAATATTAACACTCACATTATCCTTTTTATTTTTCAGTTCCAGATCATGAATAGCCGGTATAAACATATTATCCTCGACCTCAGCATGCTGACTTAACCATTCCTCATTATTATATATATCATATAAGGTAGCACTCAAAATATTATTATGCAAGCCATCAGAAGGCAGATATTTTATAATAATATTCTTCAATTCTTTCAATTTCTGGTCAATCTGCCCATGGTGCTTGGAAAATGTCTCGATATTATAATCAGATATCGGATTACCTTCGAGAAGGCTATGTACGTATGGAAATGCTGTCCGTTCCTCATATCTCATGTGATTGATAACACTATGTGCATAATCATCATAAAGCCGAAGAATGAGCCGGGCAAGTTCATTACTCTCATCAAGTGCCTCCTGAAGTTCTTTACGGATAAAAGGCAACTGAAAATCAATAAAATATGAATGTGATGCCGTGAGATATTGTAAAAGTGTTGGAATAGACAACTGGTCAAGTTTTTCACGATCCAGATATTCGTTGATGGTAAAATTTACAACTGCAAGAAAGGTATACGTATCCACATTTTGTTCCTCACAAACCTCCTGTACAGTCTTGTCACCAAAACCTAAATTGATTCCGAAAGCGCCAAGGCTCTGCAGGATGTTGTAATTGTCGCTGATGATAGAGATCATCTTATCACTGGCTTCATACTTCTTCAAATTCTTCATCACATTTTACATTGTTATTCTAACCTGCAAATATAAGGATTTTCATCCAGCTACACAATACCTAGAAATAATTATACGACTTTACAGACAAGATGACTTATTGATCAATCAAAAGAACATACAACAAACCCTATAGCACAATAAAGGCTGCCCTTCCGGACAGCCTTTATTACATTTTTATAATCATGCTCAATCACTTTACCAGTGCCCGAGCTTGTTTATTTTGCATAGGCGACACTCCGCGTCTCCCTGATCACGGTAATCTTAACTTGACCGGGATACGTCATTTCACTCTGTACCTTGGAAGCAATCTCATCACTGAGTTTAGAACTTTGATCGTCGGTCATCTTATCAGCTCCTACGATGACACGCAATTCTCGGCCAGCTTGGATAGCATAAGTTTTGGTAACACCAGGATAACTCATTGCTATAGCCTCAAGGTCATTCAAACGCTTGATATAAGCTTCTACGACCTCCCTGCGGGCACCGGGACGAGCACCGGAAATAGCATCACATACCTGTACTATTGGAGCAAGCAAAGTCTTCATCTCAACTTCATCATGATGAGCTGCTATTGCATTGACAATATCCGGTTTCTCTTTGTATTTTTCTGCAACCTTAGCCCCATAGAGAGCATGTGGCAGTTCACTTTCCTCATCAGGTACCTTCCCTATATCATGAAGGAGTCCAGCCCGTTTAGCCTTCTTCGGATTCAGACCTAGTTCAGAAGCCATCACGGCACAAAGATTAGCTGTCTCGCGGGCATGTTGCAATAAGTTCTGACCGTATGAAGAACGGTATTTCATCTTTCCTACAAGACGAACAAGCTCTGGATGTAATCCATGAA
>ENA-UOOK01004991-UOOK01004991.1-fermentation-metagenome-genome-assembly--contig:-NODE-4991-length-13699-cov-3.107080_pt1 | contig 13699 bp, 7 predicted proteins | sample MGYA00245777_ERZ724023 | MGnify/ENA primary metagenome ERZ724023 (study PRJEB28704, sample SAMN03018312) | fermentation metagenome | biome: anthropogenic terrestrial biome; feature: soil; material... | reverse complement strand
AGGCACAACTCACTCTTGCTAATAAAATAAGGGCTGTAGATGCTCCTGATGTGGCAGAAAGAGTGCTCAAGTCTCACTTCCTTCCTGATCTTCTTGGAAATCTCCGCTCCTTTTCCAGGCAGCGGATGCGCTGTATAAAATGTGGAGAGAAATTCAGACGTCCTCCGTTAACCGGGGAATGCCCTAAATGCGGAGGTAATGTCGTACTGACTGTGTATGAGGGATCTGTCCGTAAATATCTTGAGGTTTCAAAAGAAATCGGGGAAAGGTATGGAGTTTCCAGCTATACCCGACAGAGAATTGAGCTTCTGGATAAAGATATATGTTCTTTATTCGAAAATCACAGGATTAAACAACTTGGACTTTCGGACTTTATGTACGGGCCCGCACGCTAAGACTGGCTGAAAAGAAAATACTTCGTTATTTAAAAATTTATATTTAGGTTTTTTATTTCTTATATTTGGGTTTTTTATTCCGTATCAGGTTGTAAGACATTTAAGAAACAAACGTATAGTTTTGCTTGAAGACCAAGTGGGAGCTTTTTTAAATATGACTATTAAGAGATATGAAAACACCAGAAATATGCACCAAGCTTTAAAATTAACAGCAAAAGAATTATATGGTGAAGAACCGATATCTGAAGAAATAAACAAAACCGTATTGGAAATAGAATTAGGGATTCCAACGGAAATTGCTTTGAAAAATATGGCAAAAAGAACCGGTAATAAATTTTTAAAAAGATTTGCTGCTTTTTATCAAATTGCTTCAAATATAGGAACGGATGATTTGAGAAAAAAATTATTGGAACAAGCGTATAAACAATATCAAGAAGATAAGAAAAGAAAAAGGTTTATAAGGTTTTGGATATATTTGATGTCAAAAACACATATCTGTTTGACGGGGCGTTCGGAACATACTATGCATCAATAACACGCAGTGCACAATCTTGTGAAACGGCCAATCTGGACGACCCAAAGACAGTACTAAAAATTCATCATCAATATATCGAATCGGGCGTAAACGCCATAAAAACCAATACCTTCGGTGCAAACTCTGGATTAAATCAAGAGTTCAGTCAGGTAGCTGATATTATCAAAGCCGGCTACAATCTTGCTATACAGGCGGTAAAAAATACCGATGTAGCAGTCTTTGCAGATATAGGTCCTATACCTTATAAAGAAACGGACATAAGTCAAGAGTATATCAAAATAGCCGATACCTTTTTGGAATTAGGCGCTGATAAATTTTTATTTGAAACGATGTCCGAATATAATACCTTGAAACCTGTCTTACAGCACATCAAGGCAAAAAAACCCAATAGTTTTATTATTGTATCTTTTGCCGCAGGACTTGACGGTTATACCAAAACAGGTCTTTATTACAAGCAGCTTTTGGATTTTGCCCAAAAAGACGATGCCGTTGATGCAATTGGACTTAATTGTATATGCGGACCTGCACATATTTTACAGCTAATCAAAGATTATACATCAAAAAAAATAATGAGCGTTATGCCTAATTCCGGCTATCCTGAAACTATAGGAAACAGATTGATTTATATTGATAATGCTGAATACTTTGCTGATAAATTATTGGAGTTAAGACAAAACGGCGTAAAAATTTTGGGTGGCTGCTGCGGAACAACGCCTCAACATATCAAAAAAAGCAGGTTGATGCTGAATCAATTCAGTATAGAGCAAGCTGTTAAAGTTGATAACAAGAGCCAAACTCTTAATCTAAAAACAATTAACAAAAATATATTTTCGGATAAGTTAAAACAGGGGAAGTATCCCATTGCAGTCGAACTTAGGGCACCTGTTGACACTAAGACTGATTATCTTATAAACGGTGCCTATAATCTAAAGGCTTTGGGAGCTGATATAATAACTATCGCAGACAGCCCACTTTCACGTACACGTGCAGACAGCTTTATGATAAGCTCCAAGATAGCACGTGAAGTCAAGATTGATGTTTTACCACATTTAACATGCCGTGACAAAAACATTATTTCTATAAAAGCCGCTTTATTGGGATTAAATATTGAAAGTGTCAATAATGTCTTCATTATTACTGGTGATCCTATCATTGCTACTGACCGTAGTAATATAAAAGGTGTTTTTGATTTTAACTCGATAGGATTAATAAAATATATAGAAAGCCTTAATCAAAATGTTTTTAATGCTAATCCGTTTTTTATTGGAGCAGCACTTAATACCAATGCAGTTAATTTTGATTTTGAATTAAACCGTGCAAAACAAAAAATCCAAGCAGGAGCAAAATTTTTCTTAACTCAACCCGTATTGACTTCTGAGGGCGTACAAAGAATCAAAAAAGCAAAGGAATTCTTAGATACATATATCTTAGCTGGAATAATTCCGCCTGTAAGTTATAAAAACGCCGTGTTTTTGAACAATGAAGTCAGCGGCATTTCTATACCTTATGAATTGTTGGAAAGAATGAAAACCAAACCCCAAAAAGAAGCCGAAATTTCTTTGGAGTTTTCTTTAAAGATAATAAAACAGCTAAAAACTGTATCTGACGGATTATATATTATAAGCCAAAGCAAAAACATATCTTTGATTAACAGCATAGTAAAAACCGTCAAACAAGAGAAGTAGCAGTAGATAAGATAATACATCTTGATTGAGAAAAGAAGTATAATAAGAACCAAATAATACAGATAAAAAACTGCCCAAAGATGTTGTTTGCATCTTTGGGCAGAGTGTTTTAATAATAATTTACTGATTTTTTAGTGTTTATTAAATTTTTGTGCCAAAAGCTGTAATGATTCTTCCAGCGTTAATTCCTTGTTCTGTTTTCTATTATTGTTGGTTTTGTCGCTTGCCTTATAATTATTCTTATAGTTGTTATTAGGTCTGTTGTTTTGATTGTTATCTCTTTGAGGGGCTTTGGGGCGTACTGTATTATTTTCAGTATCTTTCATTGTAAGGCTTATGCGGTTTTTGGCTGTATCCACTCCCAAAACTTTGACTTTGACAATATCGCCGACACTCAGAACATCAGAGGGATGTTTTATGAAAAAATCTGCAATTTCTGATATATGAACAAGCCCGTCTTGATGCACTCCAATATCGACAAATACGCCGAAGTCAATAACATTGCGTACCGTGCCTGTTAATTCCATTCCTTCTTTTAAGTCTTCAATGCTCAAAATATCGCTTCTAAGCAATGGCTTAGGTAAGCTATCTCTTATATCTCTGCCGGGTTTTAATATTTCTTGAATAATATCGTTGAGAGTAGGAACACCTATTCCGCATTCTTGAGCGACTTTTTCTTCACCCTTTATTTTGACGAGTTCAGGTAACTTTGCAGCTGAAACAGAGTCATTAATATTAAGCCCAAACATATCCAGCAGCTTCTTTGCGGCATCATAGCTTTCTGGGTGAACTGCAGTATTATCCAAAATGTTTTCGCCGTCTGCAATTCTCAAAAACCCAGCACATTGTAAAAATGCCTTTTCACCAAGTTTGGGTACATTAAACAACTCAGATCGTTTCTTAAATCGTCCGTTCTTTTCTCTATAACTTACTATGTTTTTTGCTATGGAGGTATTAAGACCTGCAATATATGACATAAGTGCGTAACTTGCAGTATTGACATCTACACCAACACTGTTAACGCAGTCCTCAACTGTTCCTTTTAGGGCGCTGTCCAGTCTTGCAGACGGCATATCGTGCTGATATTGACCTACGCCTATAGAGCGGGGTTCAATCTTCACAAGCTCCGCCATAGGGTCTTGTAAGCGTCTGGCGATGCTTATGGCGCTTCGATGAGCAGGTTCTAGATCAGGAAATTCTTCTGCACCAAGTTTGGAAGCGGAATAAACCGAAGCACCTGCTTCATTGACTATAGCATAAGAAAGATGATAATCAGGCAAATCTTTTATGAGCTCGGCTGCAAAAATCTCTGTTTCTTTAGAAGCTGTGCCGTTGCCTATGGATAACAATTCTACATTATGCTTTCTTATAAGTTCTTTTAATTTTTCTTTTGCTTCTTCTATTTTACTTTGTGGCGGGGTAGGGAAAACTACTGTCTTATCCAATACTTTTCCGTATCCGTCAATTACAGCGATTTTACAGCCTGTACGGTAAGCAGGGTCAATGCCCATAGTAGTTTTATTTTTTATCGCAGGCTGCATAATAAGAGGACGCAGATTGGTTTCAAACATCTTTATAGATTGTTCGGAAGCTTTTTCAAATAATTCATTTCTGACTTCTGTATCTATAGAAGGCTTTATAAGTCTTTTGTAAGCATCATTAGCAGCAGATTTTACTAGTTCAGAAGTCGGAGCATCTTTTACAAAAAACCTATACATAACATTTTGAGCTTCAAGTTCTTCTAACTCTATAATTACATTAAGACAATTCTCTTTTTCACCGCGGTTAATAGCAAGAATTCTATGACTGGGAATAGACTTAATAGGTTCTTTATATTCCTTGTACATTTCATATACAGCGCGCCGTTCACTTGTAGCTTTTTCTTCTGAAATTAGCGTTGTTACAATATTGCCTTTTTCATAAATCAATTCTCTCAAAGTTTTACGTAAAAGTGCGGTATCAGACATTTTTTCACAGATAATATCAAGTGCACCCGCAATTGCGTCTTCCGCACTTTTAACGCCTTTTTCCTCATTAATATACTTTTGAGCTTCGATATTAATATCCGTTTGATTAGGATTCTGTTCAAAAATAAGATCTGCTAAAGGAGTAAGACCTTTTGCTGCTGCAACCGTTGCGCGAGTCTTTTTCTTAGGTTTAAAGGGGCGGTAAATATCTTCAAGTTCTGTCAAAGTCTTGGCTTCTTCCAAAGCCTTTGCCAGTTCATCATTAAATACATTTTGTTCTTTTAATGATTCTATAATAACATCTTTTCTTGCTTCAAATTTTCTAAGATATTCAAGCCTGTCTGCAAATTCTCTCAATTTTTGATCATCGCATGCTCCCGTCATTTCCTTGCGGTATCTTGCGATAAAAGGAACAGTGTTGCCCTGATCAATAAGCTCAATAATATTAGCGGTATGAATTGGACTTATATCCAGTTCAGCCGAAAGTGTTGTTTTAATGTCCATTTGTAACTCCGTAATGATTAATAATAAGAGATATTATAACATATTTTTTAACCCTGTATGCCGTTTGACAATATTATCTTAGGTTTATTTTCATAATGCTTTTGCATTACTAATTGATGTTTGATATAATAATAAAGGCTAAAATAGACTAGGCTAAAAGGAGAAATTAATGTCGTTTAAAACATTTATTAAGATGTTATTCATAAAGTCGTCTTTAGATAAGAATCAGGGAAGAAAACATTATGATGAAAATTATTCAGAATTATATAAGTTAGATGAGAATGCCGACAAATCATTGCAAAACAGCTATTATTTTTCAGGGCATTCTTCAACTGGACAAAGCTTAGTTTTTAGGCTCGGTGAAAGAAATCAAAGCAATAGCGAAATTTGGTTTGCCTATAGTGACGGCATAGGTAATGATTATATTTGTGCTCATCAAAATGCTGAACACGATCAGACAATGATTGATGTTTCTTGTGTAGAACCTGGTAAAAAATGGAAAATTCAATTTACCGGCGGCATAACACCAGGAACCAAAACTCCTCTCAATATTTGGAGCAATCCAAAAGGCATCAGAATAATACCTACAGTTTTTGACGGAGAGTTTACTGCTACTCAAAAGATTTTTGACTATTCAAAAGATATGGACACAAGCCCAATAGCTAGGGCATTAGCACAGGAAAAATCTTCAAAAACAATTTTGGAAGAAATATCCAATAATAATCAGGTTTATTACGAACAATCAGGAATACTCAAAGGTGTTTTAAACCTTAGCGGTAAAAAGATAGAAATAGATATGCCGGTAATTCGTAACCGTTCTTTCGGAAAAAGAGATTGGAACAATATGGACAGGCATATACATATATGTGCTTTGACGAATAATCAGACAGTTAATATCAATATGGTAGGGTATTCTTCAATTAAAGAACTGCAAGCAGGATATATTATTAATAACAATAAGGTTGTTTGTTTGGATTCCTGCACATCTATGGAGGAAATTTTAACTGACGGTAAAATTCCTTCAAAATTTGAATTCTTGGCAAAATTTATGGGCGGAAAAAAGCTCGTGATAAAATGTGAAAAGCAAAGTGTTTTTGAATTCCCTTTTGATAACGGCATATACACAATTTATGAAGGTACAGCAAAGTTTGATATAAACGGCACTAAAGCACGAGGTGTAATCCAATTTGGGTACAATTCGGATAATTCTAGATGGATAAAATAGATTGTTTGTAGTCAAAAAGGCAAAGAAAAGAATATTTCTTATAAAACCTTGACATCGTATATTTAGAATATAAGATCATTTAATCATTAATATAATAATTTTGGAAAAGACAAAAGATTTTAATTTAGTATTAGGAGTATAAATATGAACACTCAAAAACGCATTGTAGCCATTCATGATATTTCTTGTTTTGGCAGATGTTCATTAACCGTTGCACTTCCCATAATTTCTGCTGCAGGTATAGAAACTAGTGTGATTCCAACCGCAGTATTATCTACACACACGGGAGGATTTTCAGACTTTACTTATAGGGATTTGACTGATGATATTTTACCTATCGTAAAACATTGGCAAAGTCTTAACCTTAATTTTGATGCGATTTATACAGGCTTTTTAGGTTCTTTTGAACAGATTGAGATTATTAGTCAAGTATTTGATATGCTAAAGACCAAAGACAACCTTATAATAGTTGACCCTGTTATGGCAGATAACGGCGAATTATACAAAATATTTACCAAAGACTTTCCTATCGGCATAAAAAAGTTATGTCAAAAAGCCGATATCTTGATTCCCAATTTGACAGAAGCGGCTTTATTGCTTGAAGAACCTTATAAGTGCGGACCTTATAAAAAAGAATATATTGAATATATGCTAAAAAAGCTATCAGGATTAGGATGCAAAAAAGTTGTTTTGACTGGTGTTTTCTTTGATGAATTAAATCTCGGCGCAGCTGCTTATGATGCAAATACAGACGAAATAAGTTATGCCTTTTCACCTAAAATCAGCGGTTATTATCATGGGACAGGTGATGTCTTTGGAAGTGCCCTGACCGCCTCAATTCTAAAAAACAAAACCTTAGCTCAATCAATAAAAATCGCAGTTGAGTTTACAGCCAAAAGCATTGAAAGGACATATCATGCAAAAACAGATATTCGTTTTGGAGTTAATTTTGAAGAAGGTTTGCAAGATTTATTAAAATAAATGTTAATAATAAAAAATTTCATCAAACAGCTTCTGTAAAAAAACAGAGGCTGTTTTTTTCACACTCCAATTTTTTAAGGCATATATAAGATAATAATATTCTTTTATTGGAGGAGCTAATGTTTTATAGAAATTACATAGAACGTGCAATAGCAGTTATAAGAGGCGGCGTTAATTATCCTAATATCAGCGGAGAGGTGGAGTTTAGGCAGTTAAGTGAAGGAGTGGAGGTCACAGTGCGTATTCACAATCTGCCTCCGTTTACTAGAGAAGGGGATATGGTGATAAGTCCTTTTGGTTTTCATATACATGATGGAAATTCCTGCACTGAAGGAACGCAGGAAAACCCGTTTCCCGATACAGGTGCTCATTATAATCCAGAGAATTCAATACATCCTAACCATGCAGGGGATTTTCCAGTAATTATGCCGATGTCGGACGGAACTGCATATATGAGATTTATGACAGATAAATTCAAACTCAATGAAGTTTTGAACAAACCTGTTGTAATACATCAATCTCCCGATGATTACAGAACACAGCCTGCAGGGAATTCGGGATTAAAAATAGCTTGTGGATTAATAACAGTGATTAGATAAAAGAAAGACGGTAAAATAAAAACAGCCTGATGATTATTCAGGCTGTCTTTACTCTATTGTTTATTTTCATTTTCCAAATTTCTAAACGCTGATGACATCATAAGCTTTATACGGTTAAGCTGGTTAACCTCACTTGCACCAGGGTCATAGTCTATGGCGACAATATTTGCTTTAGGGTTTTGGCGTTTTAGTTCTTTTATCATTCCTTTTCCTGTGACATGGTTAGGTAAACATGCAAAAGGTTGCATACATACGATGTTATTAATACCGTCATGCATAAGTTCAAGCATTTCTGCAGTCAGGAACCAGCCTTCACCGCTCATCGAACCTAAGGACACCACATTGCTCGCTAATTTGGCTTTTGACTTAATGTCTATCGGATAACCAAAACGGGTTTTCTTGAGTTCTTTTACCATAGGAGCACGAATAAAATTAACAATCTTTATTAAGATATCGTTTTTTATCTTGGAACGCAATGTTCCGTCAAGGAGTTTATATTTTATGGTTGCGTTTTCAAATCCATAAAGGAAGAAATCCAACATTTCAGGCATTACGGCTTCGCCGCCTTCATTTTCAATAATGTTAACTATTTGATTGTTTGCACCCGGATGATATTTAACTAAAATTTCTCCTACAAGCCCTACTCGGGGCTTTTTGATGTTATTGACGGGCAGAGCATTAAAATCTCTTATAATGTTAATAAGATTTTTTCTAAATTTAAAAAGGTTAAGTGATTTCAAAGATTTTTTGCATTTTTCTTCCCATTTTTTATGAAGTCTGTCCGCACTTCCTTGTTCTATTTCATAAGGACGGACAGCATACAATACTCTCATAAACAAATCGCCGTATATCAATGACATTATAAGACGAATTAACATTTTTAGTCCTATTTTGAACCCGCTGCATTTGTCTATTCCCACTAAGTTAAACGAGATAACAGGAATTTGCCCCATGCCGGCTTCCTTTAAGGCTTTTCTAAGCAAAGGTATATAATTGGTAGCTCGGCAGCCGCCGCCTGTTTGCGACAGCATCACCGCCGTGGTGTCAGGGTCATATCCTTCCGTCTGCAAGGTGTTAATTATTTGTCCCAAAGTGATTATGGTAGGGTAGCAGGCGTCGTTATTGACATATTTCAAACCGACATTAACAGCATCTGCATCTGATTCCGGCAGAATCTTAAGGTTGTAGCCAGATGCCTTTATTGCTTCTGAAAGTAAGCTAAAATGAATAGGCGACATATTTGGAGCAAGTATAGTATGAGTCTTTTTCATCGCTTTTGTAAAGTCTTTTTTAGGTTCTCTAGCTGGCGGCAGAACAGAGCATATATTTTTTCTTTCACGTTCGTTTACCGCAGCAATCAGCGACCTTATTCTTATTCTGGCAGCGCCTAAATTATTAACTTCGTCAATTTTTAGCACTGTATATATTTTGTTGGCTTCATCCATAAGTTCCATAACCTGATCAGTAGTAACAGCATCCAGTCCGCATCCAAACGAATTAAGCTGAACAAGTTCAAGATTGTCATTATGTCTTACTACTTCGGCGGCAGCATAAAGACGGGAATGATAAACCCATTGGTCTACTACTCTAAGAGGTCTAGGAGTTGTTTTGATGTGGCTAATACTGTCTTCAGTCAAGATAGCAAAACCGTATCTATTTATCATATCAGCAATGCCGTGATTGATTTCGGGGTCTATATGATAAGGACGGCCTGCAAGCACAATTCCTTTTCTTCCAAGTTTTGCAAGTTCTTCTAAAACCTGCTCGCCTTTTTTTCTTATATCATCTTTAAAATGTGCCTGTTCTTCATAAGCAGCATCTATAGCTTTATGTATTTCAGATTTTGAAATATTAGGAAAAACTTCGGTTAATCTGATTTTCATTCTGTCAGGATTATTCAAAGGCAAAGTTGGTGATAAAAATGTTATGCCGTCTTTGAGATCATCAATATTATTTTTTAAGACATCAGGATACATACATACAATAGGGCAATTGTAATTATTGTCTGCTCTCTTATCTTCTTTTTGTGTATACGGTATACAAGGATAAAAAATAGTCTTAATTCCGCGTTTTATTAATGAGGTGATATGTCCATGAGCAATCTTTGCAGGATAGCAAACGGATTCTGACGGCATAGTTTCAATACCCAAATCATAGATAGCACGAGAAGAGCGGGGAGATAGTACTACTTCATAACCTAGCCGAGAAAAAAATGTATGCCAAAACGGGTAGTCTTCATACATTCCCAAAACCCTAGGAATACCGATTTTACCACGTGTAGCGTTTTCGGGGTTTTTATAATAAGTAAATAATCTTTCGTATTTGTATTGATACAAATTGGGTAATAATCCGGGAGGCAATTCTTCCCCAGCACCTCTTTCACAACGGTTATTGGTAATAATGCGTTGACCGTCTGAAAACTCTGTTATAGTCAAAAGACATTTATTTCCGCACAATCCGCAATGTTTAGAGTTTTTTACAGGATTAAGATTTTTTATCTCGTCCAAAGTCTTTAGAGAAGAAGCTTGCCCTCTGAAGTTGTTTTGAGCTATTATTGCCGCACCAAAAGCACCCATTAGCCCCGCAATGTCAGGTCGGATTACTTCTCTTTTGCTTATTAGTTCAAATGCTCTTAATACTGATTCGTTCAAGAATGTTCCGCCCTGAACAATAATCTTAGAACCCAGTTCTTCGGGATTGCGTATTTTGATAACCTTAAATAATGCATTTTTTACAACCGAATAAGAAAGGCCTGCACTTATGTCTCCAACTTCGGCACCTTCTTTTTGAGCCTGCTTTACACGAGAATTCATAAATACAGTACAGCGTGAGCCAAGATCAACAGGACTGCTAGCCAATAATCCAAGATGAGCAAATTCCTCGGCTTTTAGACCCAAAGCTGAAGCAAAAGTTTCTATAAAACTTCCGCAGCCAGAAGAACATGCCTCATTTAACAATATACTGTCCACAGTTTGATTTTTTATTTTTAGGCACTTCATATCTTGTCCGCCTATATCCAATACAAAATCCACGCCTGGCAGGACATATTCGGAAGCGGTATAATGCGCCATTGTTTCAATTTCGCCCATATCAACGCCAAGTGCTTTTTTTATAAGGTTTTCGCCGTATCCAGTAACGCAGGAATATGCGATATAAGCACTGACAGGCATTTTGGTGTAAATTTCTTTTAGGATATTGATAACAGATTTCAAAGGATTGCCGCTGTTAGAACCGTACCATGAATATATAATTTTGCCGTCGGAATCAATTAAGACAGCCTTTGTTGTAGTCGACCCTGCATCCAATCCAAGATAGCAAGCCCCTTCGGTTTGGGTTAAGTCACCTCTTTGGATAGTAGCTTTGCGGTGTCTTTCTCTAAAACTTTCCAGTTCTTCTTCGTTTTTAAACAAAGCAGGCAGTCTCAAAACTTCATGTTCTTCTATATTTTCCAATGCGCCTAGTTTGATTTCTAGTTCTTTTTTGGTTTTTATTTTATTCTTATCAGAAGATAATGCAGCACCGATAGCGTTAAATATCTCAGCATTAGAGGGAATAATTATTTCTTCTTGAGTGAGTTCTAATGTTTCCACAAATCTATTCTTGAGTTCGGGTAAAAAATGCAAAGGTCCGCCTAAAAATGCTACATTGCCTTTTATGGGCATACCGCAGGCAAGCCCAGAAATAGTCTGATTGACAACAGATTGAAATACAGATGCCGCCAAATCGCTTCTGGGAGCACCGTCATTGAGAAGAGGTTGAATATCGCTTTTTGCAAAAACACCGCATCTTGAGGCGATAGGGTAAATTGTTTTTGCCTTTCCTGCAAGTTCATTTAATCCGCTGACATCAACATTAAGCAACGTTCGGGGTAAAGCATAAACAAACCCGCTTGGGGCAAGAATGGAACCACTTTCTAGCGGTGAAACTGTAATTGGCTTTTTACTACACGACACCAATAGAATTGCTGTTGCTGATAATAAAAGAAACGATCTCCTCATATCTAGAACTATTTTATTTACTTACAATTTAACAGTCTAAGGTACTATATATATAAAGGGAACGGATTAAACCCAAATTAAATTGTAGCAATCTGCTTAAAAGCACTTGGGATGCAGGATACGATATCGGTTGCCGATAGCGATAGCTGGCCCTTTATTGCAGCAGCAATATCGCCAGATACCCCATGCACATACGCACCTGCAATTGCAGCCTTTGTGGGCTCTAAGCCTTGTGCTAAAAGGGAGGTAATTATTCCCGAAAGCACATCGCCACTACCACCAGTAGCCATTCCCGCATTGCCTACAGGAATAAAAAAAACCTCGCCAAGAGGAGATACCACTTGTGTGTTTGCACCTTTTATAACGATTGTAACACCTAGTTCCCGTGCATAGCGAACTCCTTTACTCAATCTATCCACGCCACATGAGGAGCGACCAAAAAGCCTATCAAATTCACCAGGATGCGGCGTAAGAATAGCACCATTCCCCAAACCACTTAAAAGGTTCCCATTGGCCGCAATAAGATTTAGCGCATCGGCATCTATAACTAAGGGAAGGTTGTGTGCAGAACTAATAAGGGATTCGAGCATATTCAGTGTCAGCGCAGAGATTCCAATACCAGGGCCAACACACACAGCACTATAACGCGATACATCTGGGATTGTGTCTATTTCCAAATCAGCATTACTTAAACTTACAATAGATTCAGGAATAGCCGTTTGGACTATTTGCAAACCACTCCTTGGAATATGCGCGGTGACCAAACCGGCACCCGCTTTAATGCACCCGCTAATAGCAAAGGACGCAGCCCCCATCATTCCAACCTTTCCTGCAATAACTAGGGCATGCCCAAAACTTCCCTTGTGTGAGAATTTTTGCCTTGGTGGTAACATTACAGCCACATCGCGCTGTTCAACCATAAAGTACGAAGACGGGGTATTCTCGAGTGCAAGCTGGTGTAAGCCTATGGGAACAACATCTACACTACCTACAAACCTCTGATTCTCGGCAAAAAAGAATGACATTTTTGGAAATTGCAGCGTAAGAGTTACATCTGCCTTTACAACACTATTAGGATTGGGATAAGGATTATCATCACCAAACAATCCCGAAGGAATATCTATTGCTATTACTCTTTTTTTCTGTTGGTTTATATGATTTACAACATATTTTGCAATACCATCCAAAGGCCTACTTAATCCAGATCCAAAAAGGGCATCAACTATATAAGTATTTTTATTATGTGTAACCAACTGATGCTCATATGCAATTTGCACGGGGGAGCATAACCCTAAGGCCTTAAGCCGAGATAGATTTACTTCAAAATCGGGGGAGTACGATTTACTATCTATGAAGTAAACCTGTACATGAAACCCTGATAGAAGTAGCATTCTAGCAACAGCAAGCCCATCGCCACCATTATTCCCAGGGCCGCAATAAACAGCGACAGGGCTTGTAGGCGGGATAATTTTTATGCACCTAAAAAACAACGCCTCTGCAGCACGCTCCATTAAATCGATAGAGCGAATTGGCTCATGTTTAATGGTATAATCATCTATTTGCTTAACCTGATGGGTGGAATAAATTTTCATCATCGACAGCCATTGGTGGAAAAAACATTAACAAAGATAATGCAATTAAGCCTTTTTCGTTTTGGTGTATCGAATAGCATGTTTGCAGGTCATATTGTTACCTACAAAAAATTTCTATATTTGTCGCCGTTGCGAAATGACAGAAAATTATTTCTAACTCTAACAATAACAAACTATGTTCAAGAATCAACCGAAAGGGATAATTGCTGCCGCACTAA
>ENA-UOOK01004990-UOOK01004990.1-fermentation-metagenome-genome-assembly--contig:-NODE-4990-length-13700-cov-6.819201_pt1 | contig 13700 bp, 19 predicted proteins | sample MGYA00245777_ERZ724023 | MGnify/ENA primary metagenome ERZ724023 (study PRJEB28704, sample SAMN03018312) | fermentation metagenome | biome: anthropogenic terrestrial biome; feature: soil; material... | reverse complement strand
AGGCTTGTCGGAAGTTCCGGATTATAATATAAATTAGACAACATCAAACCATATGTAGTATAATAAATATATTACATATGGAGGTGTTGTTTGATGAATAAAATTGTTATTGATTATAACGAAATGATTAATTTATTTAATCAAGGTAAATCTTTTAGAGAAATTAGTGATAAATTAAATGTTAGTCCTAATACAATTAAAAGGCGTTTATCTGAAGTTAATTTATCTACTAATTATTTTAAAAAATTTGATAGAACTGAATTATATGAAATGTATATAGTTCGTAAAATGACTACTCAAGAAATTGGTGAATATTTTGGTGTTAGTAAACAATGTATCAATAAACATTTACGAAAACATAATATCGAATTAAGAAATTCAGGGCATCAAATTAAATCTGATGGTAGTGAAAGAGCATTATATAGTACATATAAATATAATGCCAAAATACGAGATTATGAATTTAATTTACAATTCAATAAATTTAAAATATTAATAAAACAAAATTGTCATTATTGTGGCAAACCACCTAATTCTCATTATATAAACAAATGTTATAATTTAATATATAATGGATTAGATAGAATTGATAACACATTAGGTTATAGTGATAACAATGTTGTGACTTGTTGTTCTATATGTAATAAAATGAAATTAAATATGAGTCATGGTGAATTTATTGAACATATCAAAAATATTTATAATTATTATGTGTGTAAATTTGATTAATTGAAAGGTTAGGTGATATTAATGGCTGATAAAGCTAATAGATATGTTGCAATGGAGAAATTTTCTAAAGTTGCTACTTCTACTGATGCAGGTAATGATTATATAGAGTTTACTGTACCTTATGCACCTGTTGGAATGATTGCACAAGTACTAAGTGTAACTACTGGTGCTTTGAACGCAACTGGACTTGCAGTAACTTATAATTCTACAACTGGTAAAGTAAAAGTTGCAGTAACCGCTCTTGCAGAAGGTGATTTGGTATCACTAATTTGCTTCTAAGGAGGTTAGATGATGGGTGTAACTAATTATGATATTGTAGATGTAGACGAAGTTAGGATTAATGGTGTTACCATTGCTAAAACACCTGCTACACACATTGCAGATGCTAGTGTTGCCCATGCTTTAAACGCAACTTTTAATGATACTGAAGTTGAAGCCGCTTTAAATGCATTGGGCACTAAGATAAATGCAATACTTGCCGCACTTGAAAATTATGGTGTAGTTGCAAAATCTTAATTAAAACTTTATAAGAGGTGGGGTAACACCTCACCTTTTTTATAGGAGGTATTTATGAATCAATTAGAACAACCTTTAAATTCTAATGAAAGATATTTATATGAAATAAATATTCGTTTAAATGTACTTATTGAAATGTTTTCTTCATTTCTTGAAGTTTATGCAAAACAAAATGATATTCCCACATCAATAAATACTATTGTTGAAGAAAAACCTAATAAGGTTTCTAAAAAATCTACCAAAAAAAGGTAGGTGATGTAAATGAATAGAATTAAACTTATATCTCGTGTACGTATTTTAACACGTGATTTTTCTAATTCAATATTTCGTGAAAATGATATTATAGATTTTATTAATGAAGGTATTGATAGATTTAAACAAATAATTCCTCAATTACGTGGACTTACTTATTTAACTGTTGCAATTCAAGAACCTTCACTTATTCCTGAACAATATCAACATCTTCTTTCTGTTTATGCCGCATCAAGATGTTTTTCTCAAGATGAAAGACATTATCAATCAACTAATTTAATGAATGAATTTGAAGTTAAACTTGAAGAATTAAAATCTGCAATTGAAGCAGGTGATATAATTATTGTTGATAGTGATGGTAACACTGTTGTTGTAGATAATCCTATAGATTATGTAGAAACTAAATCATATTGGGGTGATAATCAAACTGGTATATTTGATATTGACCTTGGTGTGGAGGGAGTGACTCCATAATGGCATATATACAAAAAACAACACCACCACCTAATAAAGTGTTAAATTTTTCACTTAAAGATTTTTCTGGTGGTTTAAATAATGCATCTGACCAATTAAAACCTAATGAAGCATCTTCATTACTTAATATGGCTTTTGTAGATGAAAGTTTAATGGAGAAAAGAAAAGGTCAAGATTATTATGATGAGTTAATTATTCTTGATAATGCTACAACACCTGCACCTGATGATATTTTATTTATTGATGAATATAAACCTTATGATGGTACTAATGAATTGTTACGTTCATCAGCTTTAAAAGTATATTTAGGTACTACAAAAATTGCTGATGTTTTAGGTAAAATATCTGGTATTAATTATAATGGTAAATATATTTTTGCTGATGGGACAAATTTATATGTTTATGGTAAATTTCCACAAACAGAAACTACTTATGAAAAAATAACTGGTACTGCTGTAGCAACACCTGTTTTAATGAAGATTGTTAGTCCTGCATCTGATTATACTCCACTTGATACAACCCATACACAAGGTATAACCCGATATAATTATACAAATAGTGAAGTGTCTTATGAACCTTGTCAAAATGAAGTTACTGATACATATCTTGGTGCAAATGTAATACCTGAAGGTATTAAATATATAATTTCTCATAATGGTCGTTTGTATATGTCTGGTGCTAATAAAGACAATGATAATGTTTATATTACTGATGTGCAAAATCCTTATTATTGTGCAACTGCACTTCCTTTACAACTTCCTCCTAACTCAGATATGGTTGTAGGGATGCATATTTTTGGTGATTCTGTAATTGTTGGACGTAATAATGATTTATATGCGATTAGTGGTGAAACAAATAATCCTGATTTAGGTATGGATATGTTTAAGTTAAAACGTTTAAATACACATACTGGTTTTGCAAATCACTCAGCTATTGATATTGTTAACAATTATTTATTTTTTCTTGGACATGATGGTAATGTGTATGCACTTTCATCGGTTAAATATGATGAGAAAACTTTACTTACTGTTAATATTTCTAAACAATTAGATTTGTACAAAGACCCGATAAATTTAACTAAAACTGATATTGCTAATGCTTGTTCTGTATTTTTTAAAGATGAATGGTATTTATCTATAAAAGATAAAATATTAATTTATTCTTATAAAAATAAAGCATGGACACTTTGGAATAATTTTAATGCTACTTCATTTTATATTTTAGAAAATGAATTGATATGGGGTAATGATGTTGGTTGTGTTTGTAAATTTGGTACAAAATATTTAGATTTTGAATTACCTTATCAATCTTATTGGTATAGTAAATATTTTGATATGGATGACCCAATTTCATTTAAACAATTTAGAGAATTTTTCATTGTTGCCCATACTTTTGATGATGTTAAATCAGATATAAATCTTTGGGTTGAAATTGATTATGCTGATGTAACTGATACTTATTATGTTAAAAGTCAAAAAACTGTATGGGGTGAAGCTGTATGGGGTGATAGATTTATTGATAGAAACATTGTTGCTTCACTTCCACTTGCAATTTATAAACGAGGTCGAGTTTTACGTTTTAAAATATCTAATGGATATTTTCTTCAAACTACTGTTAATACAATAGCTGATTTATCTACTGTTCCTAATAAAAAACAAGGTTTGTTAGTTAAAGTTCTTGAGGATAATAATTATTATCTTTATTTTGATTATAATTGGAAGATTGTTACTGAGTCTGATTTGAATCAACGTTTTAAAATATATCAAATTAACTGTGATTATGAAATGCGAGGAAAGAGGTGATATAATTGGCTTCTATAGAACAATTGTTGATTTCTTATCCTGATTTTATGCTTGGTTCTATAATTAATCCTGAAGAATTTGACCAAAATAATGCTGATATTGTAAATAAAATTAATGAAACTATTGATAAAGTTAATTCTGATGAGATATTAATTAATACTGCTAATACTAAGGCAGATAATGCTGTTACAACTTCTAATACCGCTAACACTAAAGCAGATAATGCTGTAACTATAGCTAATAGTGCAAACACTAAATCTGATAATGCTGTAACTACAGCTAATAGTGCTGTTACTACTGCCAATGGTGCTGTTACTACAGCTAATAATGCAGTTACCATAGCTAATGATGCAACTGTTATTTCTACAAATGCTGTAAATTCTGCACAAGAAGCACAACAAGCGGCTGAATCTGCGGCTGTTGCGGCTCAATCAACTGTTGGTAATACTACTATTTTATATGAAGTTTATACTATTGTTAATCCTAATGTTGGTGATGGTACTTTTACTTATAAAGATTCTGATGATGTGCAATATATTGGTACTATTGGTGAATCAGGTGAACAAATATTTACTTTAATAAAAGGTGATTATCCACTTAATCAAAATAGAGTTGAAGTTAGTATTAATGATACTTTACAGCGTAGTGTTGCTAGTGGTGGTTTAATTGAAGTGGATTCTACTCATGTTGGTTTAACTTCACCTGAAGGAAATGGTGCAGAAATAACTATAAAATATTATCAAAAAGTTGGTCTTGCAGGTGAACATAAATTATCACATGCCGTTGGTGAATATGATGAAGTTGCAGGATTAACTTATGTTAATTCTATTCAACCTTCTTCTTCTACTGCTATTTGGTTCAAGGTGGTGGGATAATGGTTGTTTCTTCAAAACGAATAGATTTTTCTTTGTTTGCTGATGATGTAAAAACTCTCATCAATGCAAGTGCTAAAATATTTCCAGTTGCATATTCTTATGTCACCGATAATCTTAATCCTTTAAATTATGAATATGTTAAAGTTATTGATGATGTTACTCATAAAAATGAAATTTATTTATGGGATGAAACAAATGGTTTTGATTTACTTGGTGCTGATGATTTAGATATAAATTGGATAGATATTAAAGAAAAACCTTCTGTTTATCCACCTTCTAATCATACTCATATTGAAAGTGATATTACTAATCTTGATAAATATAATAAATCAGAGATAGATAGTAAATTATCAGATAAGAGTGATACAGGACATTCGCACATTAAAACAGATATTACGGATTTTATCCATAATCATATTATAAGTGATATTACAAATCTGCAAGAAAATTTAGATAGTAAAGCAAGTACGAGTGACCTTTCAATAGTACAGACAACACTTAATGACAAAGCTTCTATTTCTCATAGTCATACAATTGCAGATGTTAATAATTTACAAACAGATTTAGATAGTAAATCAAATACAGGGCATATTCATGGAGAATCGGATATTACTAATTTAACTACTGACCTTGCAAATAAAGCATCTGTTGACCATAACCATGACGGAAGATATTATACTCAATCTCAAACGGATTCTAAGTTAAGTAATAAATCAGATATAACTCATAATCATAATTCTGTTTATGCTGTAAAATCTATTGAAACTACAGTATCAGACCATACAACAAGACTTAATACAGCTGAAGAAAATATATCAAATAATACAAGTGCTATTTCTGCTATTCAAACCAATATGGCAAATGGTGATGCACATAGTAATATTGATATATTAAATAAATTGGTTTATTCGGGTTCTCAAACTTCGGTAGATTTAAAAAATATAGAAAACAATACTACAGCAATTTCAGGAAAAGCTGATAGTATTCATAATCATACAAAATCACAAATTACAGATTTTCCAACATTAGCAACGGTGGCAACAAGTGGTAGTTATACAGATTTAAACGATACACCTACAATACCTGATATAAGTGGTAAAGCAGATAAATCATATGTTGACCAACAAGATGCTACAAAGGTTGATTTAACTACATTTAATGGACATACAAGTAATACTACTGTTCATGTAACACAAACAGATAAAAATACTTGGAATGGTAAAGAAACTGCTTTTACGAAAAATACTGCTTTTAATAAAAATTATGAAACTACTGCAACTAATATAAAAATAAATGGTACACAATCTGTTGGTACTTTAGATACTATTGCAAGAGCAGACCATGTTCATCCAACAGATACAACACGTGCTACAAGCACACATACACATGGTAATATTACAAATGCAGGTGCTATTGGTAGTACATCAGGTTTAGCAGTTGTTACTGGTACTTCTGGTGTATTAACTACAGGTACAATTCCAGTTGCAAGTGGTGGTACAGGTGCTACAACTGCCGCAGGTGCATTAACAAATTTAGGTTTAACTGCTACTGCAACTGAACTTAATTATACTGATGGGGTTACTTCTAATATACAAACTCAATTAAATGCTAAAGCGGCTTCATCTCATGTCGGTGCAACTGGTAGTGCACATGGAGTTGTTACCACATCAGTAAATGGTTTTATGAGTGCTACTGATAAAACAAAACTTGATGGAATACAAAGTGGTGCTGTTACAATAACCCAGGGTACTGTACAACCTTCAGTTGGATTTTGGTTTAAGGAGGTATAAAAATGGCAATTAAAAAGATTCAAATCAAACCACCAGATAATAGTTATGCTGATGTGCTTCATCCAGAAACGGATAGTACTCAAGTTTTGATGAATGGAGGTAATACATTACAAATTGATTTTGATGAGAAATTATTAATAAAAGATAATATGATATTGGGAGTGTAAAATGTAATGATCGACATAGTTCCTAACAAGTATATTACATATAACTGTATTGAAAATTCTATAGCTAACGTGTGCGATGCTTACGGTATAGACCATCGCCCAATATTTTTATTTTCGTGGGATTTCGGTTATCATAAGGCTGAAAAAACAGTTGGAGAAAAAGTTCATTATCAGTATTCAGGTGAGATAGGATTTGAAAAGTATATTTATCTGTCAAAGCAATTTTTAGATATTTCAATCACTTTAAAACCAGCTAATGTTGAGACAATAAAAGAAGCTGCAGAAGTAGGTATAATCCAGTTAATCAGTACAGATAGTTTTTATTGCCCCTGGAATTTAGCATTTCATAAATACCATTATCCGCATTATTATTTACTTACCCATAGCGAAAATAATGATAAACTTATTGTTATTGACTCTTTCAGCTCAAATAATATTATCTGGTTGGATAAAGAACAGTTAAGAGAAGTAAAAGAAGTTTATCACATTGAACAATTCCCATTATATTCCACGAATATCAGTAAACTAAAAAGCGAATTTTTACATTTCATTACGATAAGTAATCAAAGGGGTATCTTTGAACTAATAAATGAGTTTGCTTCTGATTTGATTCAGATTAATTCAATTGAGGAGCTTTCTCCGCAAATAGCAGATGTGTCAAATTCTTATATTATAAGAAGATTGAGTTATATTGCAAATTCCAGGTTTAATGCTTCCAAATTCATGAAATATATCGGATTGTGTGAAAATCATATAATCGAAATGAAAAATATTTATGAAAAGTGGGAATCATTGAAGAATCTATTCATTAAAATTTTACTATCAAAAAAAATAACTCTTCTGAAACAAGCATATGAAAATATACTTTCTATATCACAAGAAGAAAAAATGTTGTGTAATAACATTTTAGATAATGAAAGGGTTTAAATATGTTAATTCTTGATAAAAAATTAATACAAACATCAAAAAAAATGAGTATTAAGCCTATAGAACGACTTGGCATAATGCTAGATAGATCGTTATCATTAATATCTGTTCTCTATGATTGTTTTGTTAATGGAATAACCTATATTCCTATAGATGTTAATTGGCCCGTTGAGCGAATTCAAAGTATAATTACTAATGAACAAATTGAACGAGTGATTACCAACATAAATTACTCATCAAAAATAAATAATACTGAAATTACAATTATTAATGATGATTCTGGTTTGATTTTTGAGAATTATAACTTTAATAATGAAATTGCATATATATTACATACCTCTGGTTCAAGTGGTGTACCGAAGGGTGTATCAATCACAAGGGAATCGCTGCTCAATTTTATTGATGGTATATCTGAAAAAATTGATTTTTCTCCCCAAAAACGGATTGCTTGCCTTACTACATTCTCATTTGATATTTTTTTTCTCGAAAGTATTATGGCTCTTTATAAAGATCTTACAGTTATCTTTGGAAATGAAGATGAGCAACGCAATCCAAAGCTCATGGCAAAACTTATTCAAGACAATGATGTAGATATGATTCAAATGACACCTTCAAGAATGCAGTTAATGATAAATCACGATAAAGAATTGACCTGCTTAAAAAAAGTTAAAGAAATTATGATTGGCGGTGAGCCATTCCCGTTAAGTCTATTACGAACACTGCAAGAAAAAACATCAGCTAAAATATACAACATGTACGGTCCGACAGAAGCAACAATTTGGTCAACTATAAGTGATTTAACTAATAAAAACCGCATTGATATAGGTCATCCTATTAAAAATACAGAAATCTACATAGTTAATGAAAACCTCCATATTCTGACAGAAGGAAAAACTGGAGAAATTTGCATTGCTGGTAAAGGACTTGCAAAAGGATACGTTGGAAAAGAAGATTTAACTGCAGAGAAATTTATTTATTTACCACAAAAGCCTGATACCAGGGTATATAGAACAGGTGATTTGGGAAAGTATTTGCCAGATGGCGATCTTGAATATTTAGGTCGTATCGATAATCAAGTAAAAATAAGAGGGCATAGGATTGAGCTTGAGGAAATCGAATCATATATTAACCAATTTAATGGCATAAAGCAATCAGTTGTTATTGTGATGGAAACAAGCGAAACCGATAAAATTTTGGAAGCTTTTTATACAAGTGAGATTAATATAGATAAAAAAAATATTATTAATTTTCTTTCATTAAAACTTCCACCATATATGATTCCAGCCATATTCAAGCGTGTTGATAATTTTATACAAACATCTAACGGAAAAATAGATCGAAATAGAATTTTGGAATGTATTGAAATTAAATCTGATCATGCTGTATATCAAGAAGTATCTTATGATGAAATGCCTGAGATTCAAAAGAAAGCTCTTGAAGTTATCGCATCTAATCTAAATTCGAAATATTTAGATGATATATCTTTGGATTCTGATTTTGCAAACATTGGAATTGATTCGATTACTTTTATTAAAATAGTTGTTGCTTTGGAAAGTGAGTTTGATTTTGAATTTGACGATGAAATGTTATTGATAACAGCTTTTCCGACGGTTAAATCAATAATTCAATATGTTGAATCAAAGGTTGGCGCAGATTAATGTATTAATTATAGAAGTTGAGGAGTGAAAAAATGGATTTGCATGACTTGCAGTTAATGTATAAAAAATATTTGAGCGAAGCGAATCATCCAAAATTGGCAGCTTTTATTGCTTTGGTCGAAGAAGTTGGCGAAGTGGCACAAGAAATTCTGAATAAAGAAATATACGATAAAACAAATTGTCAATTTCCTCTTGAAAATGAAGTGGCCGATATTATGATAGGTCTTTTAGAAATATGTGATGTTTACAATATTGACCTAGAAAAAGCATTCTTGCGAAAATTTGAAATTGTTAAAAAAAAGGCTGAGTGTGAATGGCCTAATTCATTAACTCCTATATTAAAAGAAAAAAGAAATAAACTAGACAAATGAGGTAAAAATGAATAAAAAGGTTGCCATTGTTGTTGGTGGTACAGGCTTTATTGGACGCGAAATTGTTATTGAGTTATCAAAAAGAGAATATACAGTAATTTGTATTTCAAAATCTTCTAATATTCCGCAATTTCCTGTTAATAATATTGTTTCAATATGTTGCAATATGACAGTTCATTCAAATATACAACGAATTATCGGTAATATTATAGCCGAATACAAAAGCATTGACGTTTTGATAAATGTAATTGGGAAAAATATTAATGTTCCACTTAATGATATTGACGAAATAATTTGGGACGAAGTTATTGACACTAATGTAAAATCTATTTTCTTTACATGCAGAGCAGTAGGAAATGAAATGGTGAAAAATGGGGAAGGAAGCATCATCAATTTTGCTTCTACAGCAGGAATTCGATCTGATCCAGAATCACCTCACTATATTGTTGCGAAAGCTGGAGTGATTGCTTTAACAAAGTACTTTGCACGATTATACGCGCCAAATATTAGAGTAAATTGTATTGCCCCAGGTTTTGTCTTAACAGACAATCATAAAAAAGAAAACTATCCTAGATATAATGAGGTTATTAACAAAATTCCAATTAAACAGATGGTTCCTATTTGTGAGATCGTTAAGTCCACGATGTATCTTGTTGACTCCCAAAATATAACTGGACATACATTAGTAATAGATGGTGGATTGATTTTGTAAAAAATCAATTGTGTGTATATGTTAATCTAAAAAGGGTTCTTTCCTAAGTTAGTTGATTTTCTTATGTAACTGTAATATACTGTAATCAAATTATATCACAGTTGCGCGGGGGATTATTACATTGGAAACTTTAATAAAAATGCTCGACAATAACTTAAAATTAAATAGCTATGAAATAATTGATGGAATAATATATTTGCATGTAGAATCAACAAAGCAAGGACTACAATGCCCATTGTGTGGTTCTACATCAAACCGCTTACACTCCCGTTATAAACGGAGTTTTCAAGATTTACCGATTCAAGGCAAGAAGGTTGTTGTTATTTTAACTAATAGAAAAATGTTTTGTGAAAACCCCCAATGCGAGAGAACTACTTTTGCTGAGAGCTTTGCGTTTTTGAGCCATAAATCCAAAAAAACTAATCGTCTTAAAGATGAAATCTTTAACATTTCTAATAATATGAGTTCCCTTGCGGCACAAAGAATATTACGTGGTGGTGTAGCTACGGTAAGTAAATCTACAATATGTCTGCTTTTAAAAAAACGAAACAATCATTGATAAAGCCTCTGTGACTATGGTTTGTGTTGATGATTTCGCTCTTAAGAAGCGTGAAAGATATGGAACTGTTATGGTTGATATTTTAACTGGCAATGTAGTTGATATGTTAGAGTCAAGGGATTATGAAGATGTTGAAAAATGGTTAAAAACCTTTCCTAATATACAAGTGTTCAGTCGTGACGGATCTATTACATATGGAAAAGCTATGTGTGACAGCCATCCTAGAGCAATACAAGTTAGCGATAGATTTCACTTGCTTAAAAATCTTACGGATTACTGCAAGGATTACATAAAAAGGACTGTTAGAAATAAGATAGAAATTCAATCCGCTGAGGGTATTGATATAAATCATATTGCAGTTAAAACTAAATATGAGTATGATACAACTTGGAATTTGATTACTGACGTTAAGAAACTTAGGAATGAAGGTTATACCATTGAGCAAATATCTGCTGCTTTAGGATTAGGTAATAAAACTATTATTAAATATTCTAAAGTTAAAGATTGCGACAAGGATAAATATAGCCAAAAATCTACATTGATAATAAAAAGCGACGCTATACGTCGCAACAAGGAAACCATAATTCAAGAAACTAAGGATCTTGATAAGAAAGGTTATTCTATGCGTAAAATTGCTGATAAAATGAGTCTTGATCGTCGTACAGTTAAAAAATACATACAATCAGATGGTATATATTCACATGCTGGGGCAGGGAACACCAGAAGAGGAAAGCTATCAAAATTTGAGAACTGTATAATTGAAATGTATTCCAATGGTGCAAAAAGCAAAATAATAATTAATGAGCTGAGAAAAGAGGGCTACAACGGTTCTGAGTCTTTAGTAAGAAACTTTATTAATAAAATCAATCGAAAAATAGTATCAGTTGATAATACAAAAACTGAACAGATAAACCGCAAGGTATTAATTTCTCTGCTTTATAAAGAAATAGACAAAGTTAAAGCTATTAATAAAAAACAATTAAACATGGTTTTTGAATTATATCCTGACCTTGTTACAATTTATGAAATCTTAAAGAAATTTAATGAGCTACTATTTAGCCAGAATGCAGATAAATTAGATGAATGGATAAATCAGGTCCAATGTTTAGATATTCCGGAGATAAATAGCTTTATTAATGGTATATACAGAGACTTTGACGCTGTAAGAAACTCAATTATTTATAAGTATAGTAACGGATTGGCTGAAGGAACAGTTAACAAAATTAAAGTAATCAAACGAATTATGTATGGACGATGTGGCTTTGATATGCTTAAACGAAAGGTGTTATATGCTAACATCAACTAACTTAGGAATGAACCATTTTTCACTTGACAAATACATATTTAAAAAATTACAAAGTTCAATGCAGTAATGATGATTTTAATTGGATTAATTTAGTTGATATTGTTGATAATAAAGAGCCATTAGTAAAATATGATATAAATTTAAAAGCTTTTCGTTATTTTAGAATATATATAACAAAGCCATCCAATACTGATAATATTGCACGAATTGCTGAATTTGAGGCATGGGGACCAGAATAAATGTATTTTTTTATAGTAATAATTTAAGTACTTTTAAAAAAGGGTTAATTTTGTTAAATGAAATCTATAAAAATACATTTATTCTTCCCGTTTATATTGATATATACATATACTGAACACTTGCTTTATTTGTGTTATGAGGAAAGCTATCCTTTAATTTGAGTAAAGACGCCGAAACCTCCACCAGAGGCATTAGCAACGATAATTTTCTTTAACTCTTTTTCAGTTAAAGTTGTGATCCGGGGCTTTTTCCATTGTTTCATAATTTGTCATCTTCTACGGATTATTCACATTGACATAATGAGAAAAAGTTGGTTATTCACAGTATCGCCAGAATACGAAAAGATTGGCAAATAGATAACATAATAAAACAGAATTAACATATTGTGTATTTTGGCATATTCGGGTTATTCCACACTTTAGGTTATTTAAGAATGAATATTGTTTTATGTTATCAGCAATACTGCAAATTTGAAATGTAACATCTTAAATTCATAATAAATTCAACTAAAATTACGGAAGCACCAAATTATAGGAATAAAATATAACCGCGCTCTGAGCAGTGTTTGTAATTGATTTTACAAAAAATAGGTTACATCTAACCGAGATTAAAAGAGTTTTAGGCACACATAAAAATAATCTGTTATGTTATATACCAAAGCAATTAATGATTTTTATTGAACAGAACAAAAATATCAAGAACGGGTTAAAGATGAAAATTGTATTTCCGGATGGGCAGGAAGTAAAATATATTGTACCAGTAGTGAAAAATTGGGAATATAATGATAAATAGCTAATTGAAAAAAGATGTGCCCACTGATTCCAATACAAGTGTTTAAGCTTAGGTACAAAATAGAAAGCTTAAAGAAAAAGTAAAAATATGATGAGTTTGTATTTATTGAAACGGTGTGAAGCAATCTGATTGGTAGATTGCACTTTTGTTACAGTAAAAGTGGCTAAGCATTTATATGATTGTAAATAAAAAACAAAGATGATCTGCACTGGATATTATTAGTTATTGCTAAACTATTTGAATATTTGAATCAAAGATTCTGATTTAGGCAAATATGCAGGATCTTGGTAGTTTGCTTAATCATTACACATTGGTTGAGATTTCGAAGGGTATTGAGAAAGAAAACAAACAGATATTTATTGTTAGTTTTTAAAATGAATCTCCGCTAAAAATATAACAAAAATGGGTTACATAATATAGCTGTAAATATTGAACACCTATTGCAACAAATTTTTCTACAATGTTAAGTTTTCAATGCCCCTATATATGAAGTTTTCAACTGATTTGTGTAAGTTTAGTCATCCATAAAT
>ENA-UOOK01004989-UOOK01004989.1-fermentation-metagenome-genome-assembly--contig:-NODE-4989-length-13701-cov-4.932434_pt1 | contig 13701 bp, 6 predicted proteins | sample MGYA00245777_ERZ724023 | MGnify/ENA primary metagenome ERZ724023 (study PRJEB28704, sample SAMN03018312) | fermentation metagenome | biome: anthropogenic terrestrial biome; feature: soil; material... | reverse complement strand
AATTTTTGGTATTATGATGAAGAAGAGTTTGAGTTTTCCGGAGGGCGACTATTATTGCGGGGCGCCAATGGTTCCGGGAAATCCGTGACGATGCAAAGTTTTATTCCGCTGCTGCTGGATGGGAATAAAAGTCCGGAAAGGCTTGATCCCTTTGGTTCCCGAGCCCGGAGGATCGAAAACTATTTGCTGGGGGAGGAAGATTCAGGGGAGAACGAACGGACCGGTTACCTTTATATGGAGTTTGCGCGCGAAGATTCGGATCAGTATTTGACTTTGGGGATGGGTCTGCATGCGCGACGGGGACGGGCCTTGGATTTTTGGGGATTTGCATTGACCGATGGTCGCCGGATCGGTCGGGATTTTTACCTATACAAGCAAATGGGAGAGAAAGTTCCTTTAACTAAACAGGAGTTAAAGAACAGGATTGGAGAGGGTGGCGAGGTTTACGAGCGACAAAAGGATTATATGGACATGGTCAACCGGTTGCTGTTTGGGTTTGAGCACCTTGAGGATTATGATGAGTTAATTAAACTGTTAATTCAGATTCGCACCCCCAAATTATCTAAGGATTTTAAGCCGACGGTGATTTATGAGATCCTTACCAATTCACTGCAGCAACTTTCCGATGACGATCTGCGCCCGATGTCGGAAGCGATTGAAAACATGGATAATATCAAAAGTCGCCTTGACCAACTACAAGAAAATAGAAAAGCCGCCGACCGGCTTGGTCGGGAGTTTGATAAATATAATACTTTTCTCTTATGGGAAAAGGCGCAGAATTTTCTCCAAAGCCACAAGGAAGTAACGACCGGAGAAGAGGAAGAGCAGAGACTCCAAACCGCCATTCAGGACTTTGAACACATGAGCCAAGCGGCGGAAGAAGAGCTGCAAGGATTAAAGGCGGAACAAGAAGCCGTGCAATTAAAGCATCGTGAGCTGATGCAACATGATAGTTTCCGTCTGACAGAAGAGATCAGCAAAAGAAGCAATGACCAAAAAGAATGGGAGCAAGAAAAGCAACAGAAAGAGAGCGTTTTAGAGCAAAAGCGGGAACGAGAGCATAAATTAGACACCGAGATTGCAGCGCTGAAAGCTGACTGCTCGCAACTGGAAACCACGATCTCCGCAATCTTAAAAGAGATGGCCTCGGTGGCAACCGAGTTATACTTTGACGAACACTTTTTTATGGAAGAGGAATTGCGGAAAGAGCTTGCTGCCGACTACGATTGGTTGTTGTTAAAAAAAGAATTCCAGCGTTACCGGGAGAAGATCCGAAAAGCCTTGGAGAAGTTACGAGTGGAAGCAGAGGAAAATAAAAGATATGATCGGGCTTACGGTGAATTGGAAGCGGCGAAACGGGTACGAGATAAAGCCCGCTTAGATGTGGAGCAAGCTGAAAAATTACTCTTTGAAATTAAAGAAGAATTTATTGAGCGGGTCTACTTTTGGCGTCAGCAGAATCAGCTCTTAAAGCCGGATGACGAGAAGATGGTCCAACTGCAGCGGTTGATCAATAGCTATCCAGACAACAGCTATGACGATCTCCTGCTTCCGGTGCGCGAGGTCCGTGAAACCCTGGAGAAACAAGTCTTAACTGCCATTTCCACCCTGCGTTCGGAACAGAAAAGCCGCCGGGAGCAATTAAGTAAAAAAGAAGAAGAACTGAAGGAATGGTTGGCTAAGAAAGAGCCGGAACCGCCGCGAACAGAGCCGGTGGTACGCAACCGAGAGAGATTGGCGGCGCAAGGGGTCCCTTTTATCCCTTTTTATCAGGCGGTGGAATTTAAAGAGGAAGTGCCGGAGAAGTTACGGGGGAAGATTGAGGAAGCGTTGGACAGTATGGGTGTGTTAGATGCGTTAATCATTCCCGAAAGATATCAGGAGAAGCTCTGGGAGATGGATGCCGAGTCAGCCGATCGTTACTTGTTTCCTAAGTTTCAATTGCTATCGGCGGATCTTTCTTCTTGGCTGAAACCTGCTGCCAGGCTTGAAGCCGCCATTACTACCGAAGTAGTTGATACGGTCATTCGCAGTATCATTACGGAAGATAGTGAAGCGCTGCTTTTCCTTAATCCTGAGGGAAGGTACGGGGTAGGTGGAGTCATACAAGGGCAAGTTTCTGCCCTATCAACCTCCAAGTTTGTGGGGATTGATTCCCGGCGACGATACCGGGAGCAAGTCATGCTGGCTTTACGTGAAGAAATCAGTCTCGAACAACAGAAACTTTCCCGCATTGAGGCGGAGATTAAACAATGGGAAGCTCACCATCGTCTGCTGGAAAGCGAATTTAAAGCCTTCCCGGGGAAAGGTGATCTGGAGACCGCCGCTACTTCACTCCACGATGCTCAATTGACTTTAGAGAATAAAAAAAGAGCGGTGGAAGAGCAAACGGAGCTGGTAGATAGTTATTATCGGCAATTGCAGCAAACCCGGGAAGAAGTGCGGATTCTCACCTCTGGACTGCAGCTCCCGGTTAATTTACCCGCTTTCATTGAAGCGGAGAATAGCCTAATGGCATATGGAGATGCCCTGCGTGAACTGGAGACAGTTCATTCTCGTCTGCTCAGTCGTAAGAGCCACTTGCTTTCACTGGAGGAACAACTGGCTGATTTGGCAAGTGATTTAGATGAGCTCCGTTATGATCTGGGACGAAGTAAGCGCTTAATTGAGAAGGAAATTAAGATAATCGCCGGTCTTCGCGAGCTGCTAAGGCAGATGGATTACCGGGCAATTGAAGAACAGATTAACAGCTGCCTCCAGCGGATCAATGAGATCCCGGCGCAGAGAGACCGAGCGGTGGCGAGGAGCAAGGAAGGAAAGGTGAAAGCAGAAGAGGCGGTCAGTAAACTCCAAGAGTTGCGGGAACGACTTTATTTTCGACGGCTGATCGAGCAGATAAATCGGGAGGGCTTTGCCGCCGAGTATGCTTTGGGCTATGTAAGGCAGGGGACTGAAGGTGGAGATCTTTTTCTTCAAGCTAAAAAGGTAGTTGAACAATTTAAAGAGTGGTCAAAAACAACGAAAACACGGGAGGAACATTTGTCATCTCTGCAAGAGAGGTATTTTGAAGTCCGACCTCACTTGATCGAGTATAATCTGGTCTTGAATCATATCTTTACCACGCTACAAAATGCTCCGGGTATTAATGAAGAGTCAGAGATGAAACCGCAGTTGGCGTCGGCGTCCACTCTTCGCCCGGAAGCTAAAGCCGAAGTGGGGTCTGGGCGGGAGTTAACGGTTGGGGAGCGAGCAGAGCTCGAAAAAGCGCGCAGTAGTCTTCGTCGGCTGGAGATCAGAGCTCGAATCCAGGGTAAAGAGGTTAACTTTTATGCTCTTGCTGATTTTTTAGCAGATTCGATTGCCGAGAATGAAAAGCTTCTTCGCGAAAGCGATCGACAGCTCTTTGAGGATATTCTAGCCAATACCATCAGCAAAAAAATTAGGGCTCGGATTTACCACAGCGAACAGTGGGTCGAGAAGATGAATAAGCTAATGGCCTCCATGAATACCTCCAGTGGCTTAACCTTTAACTTGGCTTGGAAGAGTAGGGCGGCAGAGAGTGAAGAGCAGATGGACAGCGCCGAGTTGGTTGCGCTCTTAAAATCCGATGTTAATCTGTTAAGACCGGAGGATTTTCAGAAGTTAGCGGTCCATTTTCGTTCCAAAATTGACCAAGCGCGCCGAGGTTTGGAAGAAGCGGGGGTGACCAAAACCTTTCATACTCTGATCAAGGAAGTCCTCGATTACAGGCAGTGGTTCGAATTTCAACTCTTCTATACCAAAACAGGCGAACGAAAACGGGAGATGACCAATAATGCTTTTGACCGCTTTAGCGGGGGTGAGAAGGCGATGGCCATGTATGTCCCGCTTTTTTCGGCGGTTTATGCTAAGTACGAGGGGGCAAGAGCCGATGCGCCCCGTCTCGTCTCCTTAGATGAAGCCTTCGCCGGTGTGGATGAGAATAATATTCGCGATATGTTTCGTCTGTTGGAAGAGTTAGATCTTAATTTCATCATCAACTCCCAGATTCTGTGGGGGGATTATGATACTGTGCCGGCGCTGGCCATCTGTGAACTGGTTCGCCCCAATAATGCTAATTTCGTTTCAGTGATCCGCTACCGGTGGAATGGACAGGTTAGAGAGTTAATTACTAAGGAAGCGGCGGGTTGGCGATGAGTGAAGACTTGCGGACGGAAGATCATACCTGTGAAGACCCAATTGATAACAGCCAGGAAATTAACCAGGAGTGTATCCGCTATTTCCGAGAAACCCCCGGTTTCCACCGGCTCTTAGCAGCAATTAAGGAGAAATACCGCTCATTGGGGACGCTGGGCGGGAAGATTCATTTATCCAACCTTAAATCGGAAGAGAAGTCAGCCTTAACCGGCCTTCTGCGGCGGGACTATTCCCGACATTCCCACGCGGAAATCCAGGTGTCGGCAGTGCTTGCCGCTCTCAATAATACCAAATTTCAAGGTGTTGATTTCCAGGAGGTGCTGGCCGGTTACTGGGGCGAGGAGTTAATCTCGAAAAAAGAGGAGCTTTCTATCTATAATCAGCAACGTGAAGAGTATTTTTCAAGGTTAGCAGAGAGATTACCTTCTAAAGCTGCCGGTTGGTTAAGGGAAACCTTAGTTAAGAAAGATAACGCTTATAAGACGCTGATTACCAGATATGAGCAGGATCCGGATGGTCTCAGTAAGGATCTGGAAGTTGTGGGAGCGGCTGTGGCGCAACTTCCGTGTTTAGCGGGGAAAAAAATGCAACTGCCTATTTTTTCCTCCCAACTGACTGCTGATCCCCATTTTTTTGACCGGACGATGCCTGCCCGATACCTTTTTATTTATGCACTGGTTCATATCTTTGATGAGCAAAAACCAACCAATGCTTTTACTGAAGCCGAGCTTCTATACAAAGCAGGTCTTTTTAGTACGGAGATTGCTAATTACACGATTAGCTGTGGTTTACTCGGCTACATTAATGAAAATGAAATTCACCAAGGATGGCTGGGGTTTTACCGGAGCGGTGAGTCTTTACAGGTTTCGGTGGAGAATTTGAGCCGTTTAGAACGGGTAATCAGCCCCTGTGGCCTGGTTTTTGTGATGGAAAATCCGGCGGTCTTTTCGGCCTTGGCTGAGCGTTGGAATAAGAAATTTGTTTCCTCTTTACCGCTGGTCTGTGTTAACGGACAGGTGAATCTGGCGACATTTGCTCTTTTAGAAATGCTGGTTGCCAGTGGCGCTATGCTCTATTATTCTGGGGATTTTGACCCCGAAGGTCTACTGATTGCTGATCGTCTAAAAAAAAGGTTTGACGAGAAACTTCTACTCTGGCGCTATTCAGTTGCGGATTACCGCAACTCTCTTTCCGTTCAGCGGTTAACTGCTGAACGGCTAAAACAGCTACAAAGATTGGAGGATCAGTCCTTAAAAAAGGTAGGAGCGGCAATGGCTGAAGCTAAATATGCGGGTTACCAAGAAGTCTTAGTTGCAGAACTCTGGAAGGATGTGCAGTCCTTAATGCCGAAATAATTAAATCGACAAGCATCGAAGTCATTTCTTTAGACGGGATAGTTGAAGATGAGGACAACGTAATAGCTCTAGTAGGGGGTGGTTTTAATGAAATTGGCAATCAAAAAGACCGCTATTTTCAGAGTTTTGAATAGCTTGATTGAAGATCGTCTAGTAACTATTTGGAACTGCACAGCAGAAACCCCTTTTTCTTATAGAGCAAAACGCTGCTTTTTTGTAGCTTTTTCTTTCTTTTTCCTATTGGCGCTTTTTATTTATAGTCAGAAGGCGCTAATTCCAAAGAAGGATAAAATCTCTGTCTATTCCAGATTGGAAATGAAGCAGATTGTCGCTAATCTACATGTTAGACTTAGTAACTATGAAAATATTTCCTTTCAATTTATTGCTAATCAAGAACTCAACAATATGCTGGAAAATTACGCTAACATTGCTGATCCTTATGAAGTATCGCTGATTAGTCAGAAGTTTTCCCATTTCTTAGAAGGATACTCCTTTTTTGATCAGGTAATTCACGATGCAGTTTATATTGATATTAATAATCCGAAACGGAAAGCATTAACGATGGGCGAAACAGTTTCCAATGAATTTATTCAGACTTTTCGTCGGAGTGAAGAATATAATGAGATTATTCAGGCAGGAGGAAAAACGGTTTGGTTGCGACCGGCACGGATCAGTTCGGCTAAGGATTACTATTTGATTTTGGGGAGGAGAATTAACCATTTATATTCCGGAGACGCGTTAGGTATACTATTGCTGTTTCTTAAAGAAAAATATCTGGATTATTCCATCAATGACTGCCTTTATAATGACGGGCATTCATTTAGCGGTAAACTAAAGAGTGATTATTTTTTATTAATCGATGGCGAGGGCACAATTCTCTCCACTCCTTTCAAACAACAGATTACCGAGGATGTTTCCTTTGCTTTATCTGGTTTGAAAGTTTCCAAGTTAAATACAAGAGTGGATTTTACCTGTCAGGCCCATGACCGCACTGTCTTAGTTATTAACCAACCCGTCGAGCATGCGGGCTGGTTTTTACTGAATGTGATTCCTGTTTCACCGACGATTATTGGAAAAGCACGGTTGATTCATTTCATCCAAGCATTATCTTGGCTTGTTTTTATAAGTATAGAAATTTTCCTTTTCCTATCAGGTCTGGCCATATATAAAACGCTGTTCCGCACGCCTCTGCTTTTGAATAGTAACCATTCCGCGAATAAGCCCAAGTGGTTAAAAAAACTTAATGAGCGAGAAAAACAGATCTTATCACTGATGGCCCAAGGTTATGATAACCGAGAGATTGCTAAACGTATCCATGTTGCGGAACAAACCGTTAAAAATAATATCAGCGCCATTTATGGCAAGTTGCAGGTAAGCGGCAGAGTGCAAGCTTCTTTGAAAGCTATTGAGGCTGGTTTAACGGATAAAGAAAATGGGGAAAAATCGGCGATGGAAATCAAAGCCGGGCGCTTCGATACGCCTCGCAGAATTCGTTAGGCAATCAATATTTTGTGGTTAAATCCTAAATCAATCACTTATGATTTCTTAATTTGTTCGAATAATTTGCGTTGTTCAGTGTAGCGGGCGCCGGTTGTCAATGACAACCGGCGTTTTTTTGTGGTCTACGGCTGGTAGTTAGCACTTTATTTAAAGCAGGCAAAATTGGTTAAACCTGATGTTCAATAAAGGACTACTAAATTCGAAAGGAGGGAAAAGCAAATTAAGGGGTTTATGTAAAGTAGATATGATGGTAGAGAGCAGGGTACTTTAGTACCGATTTGATTAAGTAGGCATAAAGGTACGTCAGTACCGAAATAATTCATTATAATAATAAGTATAAAAGGCATGAAGAAGCAGATGATTAATGAAATATGAGGTGGTGAGAAAAATGTTGTAATTTGTAGTGATAGTTTGAAGGGCGGTTTTATTGAGAGCACTTGGTTTAGTGTTTAAAAGGATGATTTTAAGAGTTATTAAGGAGGAAAATAAAGTGAAGAAAAGGACCCTGATGATTTTTGTTATCTTGGCTATGATGTTAAATCTTGTTACTCTGACCATTGCGGCGCCAAAAGAGAAATTAATGGTTTACACTTCTATGAAGGAGCATTTAATTGGTCAACTGCGGGATGGTTTTTTAACTAAATACCCAGGAGTTCAATTCGATTACTATTCGGCTGGCGCCGGAAAGTTAATGGCTAAAATCGCGACGGAGCGTCAGGCGGGGAAAATTGCGGCTGATGTGATCTGGACCAGCGAGATACCGGACTTTTACCAGATGAAAGCGGAAGGTATCCTTGAAAAGTATGTTTCTCCGGAGGCGTCCAAGATTGTCAGTCCGGTCAAAGACAAGGATGGGTACTTCACCCCCGCTCGCCTCGGTACTCTGGGCATAGCTTATAACACCAACAAGATTAAAAATCCCCCTACAAAATGGGAAGACCTGTTAGGAAGAGAATTTGAAGGCGGTTTTGGGATTGCCAATCCGGCCTTGTCCGGAACAGCCATGGTCAGTGTGGCGATGATTGTCGAGAATCTTGGTTGGGATTATATCGAGAAACTCCGGGCGAATGGCGCCAAAATGGGTCAAGGTTCGGGACAAGTTGTTGATGATACTGCTATGGGTGATTTAAAGGCTTGTATTGCGGTGGACTATATTACAATTAGTAAGATAGAGAAGGGCGCGACTTTAGGATTTGCTTATACTTCTCAGATGTTAGTTATCCCCAGTCCCTTGGCGATTTTTAAGGGTACACCCAACCTGGGAACAGCTAAGAAATTTGTTGATTTCATGCTTTCTAAAGAGGGTCAAACTATTATCGCTAACAGTCTAACGCTGCCGATCCGTCAAGATGTGCCGATAGTAAAGAATGTCGGTTTAGTTACTCCGGAAGAGGCAGTAAAGAGAGCAATGCCAATCGATTATGAACAGTTAATCATTAATAAGCCTGCTATTATTGACAAATTTACGGCGATTATGACGAAATAAAAAACTGCTTGCTTACAAAGACCTCCCGTAGCTGCACGAATTTGTGCGACTACGGGAGATAAGTTTGTATTTGAAGAGCTAAAATCTTAATTAAAGGCAGGGGTTTTGGATGGCCGAAGTAAAGTTGGAAAACATCAGTAAACACTATGGAGAGCATAGAGTAATAGAGAATTTAAATATTACCGTCAAGGAAGGGGAATGTTTTACTTTTTTAGGACCATCGGGTTGTGGTAAGACTGTAATTTTGCGATTAATCGCTGGTTTTGAACGTCCTACGAACGGGGAAATATTTATCGGTTCCTCCCTTGTAAGCAGCGCCGAACAGAAGATCCATCTCCCCCCGGAGGAACGTAAAATTGGAGTGGTTTTTCAGGATTATGCTGTTTGGCCTCATAAGACAGTCTATGAAAATGTGATTTATCCACTAAAGATACAGAGAATTGATAAGAATGAAGCTAAGCAAAGAACAATGCAAGCTATAACTCAGGTCGGGTTGAAGGGTTTGGAAAAAAGGCTACCCTATCAGCTGTCCGGCGGCCAGCAACAGAGGGTGGCTTTGGCGCGGGCTTTAGTTTCAAAACCGGAAATCATGCTGTTGGATGAACCTTTAAATAACCTTGATGCCAAGCTCCGTGAAGAAATGCGGTTTGAGATCAAGGAGCTGCAAAGAGAGATCGGAGTTACTATTCTTTATGTGACCCACGATCAAGAGGTGGCCTTGGCCATTTCCGACCGGATCGCCATTTTCGATCATACCGGTCATGTTCGTCAAATTGGCGCCCCAAGGGAAATTTATGAAAAACCTGCGGATAAGTATGTCTTTAATTTTATGGGTGTTTCTAATTTTATTCCTTTGGAAATTAAAAACGGTGCAACAATAATTGAAGACAGCAATATCCCGGTTGCTTTACAACCGCCAACCGGTAAAAAAGAGGCCTTAAGAATGCTAGCGGCTTGCCGACCGTTTGATATCGAATTAACCAGGGAAAACACAGGAATGAAAGGCGAAGTGAAAAGAGTGACTTTTCTTGGAGCCACAATGGATTACCGGATCAACCTGGGTGAGAAGGAACTGCGAATACAACAAGATACGCAGGAAGCATTACAGAATAATCTTTTATTTAAGGAAGGAGAAGATTGTTTCCTGAAATTTTATAATGTAGCGTGGTTTGAATCACAAAGCGTAGAAATGGGGGTGTCGTAATGGGAATGATCCAGACAGGTAAGAATCGAAAAAACCTTGTTTTCTCCAAGAGAGTTGCTGATCTTAAAAAATTTGGCGCGGCGGAGTTGGTTCTTATCTTATCTATTATAGTATTAGTAGTAGTAGTGGCAATTCCGATCCTTTTAATTTTCTGGAATGCTTTCACGACGGCAGACGGCAAGTTTAATATAAAAGATGTCATTTGGATTTTGAGTAAACCCGAAACTTATCAAGCATTATTAAATTCGGTGACCATTGCTCTTGGGGTCACGATGCTTAGTACGATCTTAGGTGTATTCTTTGCGTGGCTAGTCACCCGGACTGATTTACCGTTTAAAGGAGCGATGAAACTTTTGTTTATTGTTCCTTTTATGCTGCCTTCATTTATTGGGGCGATGGCTTGGAAAATATTGCTTTCTCCCCGGGGCGGTTATATTAATGTCTTTTTTAAGAACCTACTTGGTATCGATAAACCCCTATTCAACATCTATGGGATGGCGGGGATTATTATTGTGGAGACCATGTACTTGTTCCCCTTTGTCTTTTTGCAGGTAAGCGGGGCGCTGGAGAGAATGGATCCGACCCTTGAGGAATCGGCTCAAATCTCAGGAATTGACCTGTTTACGATTACCAGAAAAATTACTTTTCCTTTAATAACCCCTAGTATAATTGCGGGGGCGTTATTGGTAGCTTTGTATTCGCTGTCCCATTTTGGTGTTCCGGCTATTCTTGGCACGGAAGTTGGTATTTACAATATCCCGACTTTGATTTATCAGAAGATTTACGCCAGCGCCGGGAGTTTTGAAGCCATTCGTACCGGGACCGTTCTTGCTTCCATCCTGGTTATTTCAGCCGCAATCATTATGTACCTGCAAAATTTGGTTTTAAAGAAAGGGCGGTACCAGATTATTGCCGGTAAAAGCATGCGCCCAATGTTGCTCAAATTACGCGGTTTTAAAATTCCCTTACTGATTTTTAGTATTCTTTATATTGCGGTGACGGTTCTTTTGCCGACAGTGACTGTCTTCTTGGTGGGAGCATTGAAAACGTACGGCTTGCCTTTAAAACTTAAACATATGACTCTGGAGAACTTCAAGTATATCTTGTTCTCTTGGAAGATGACGAAGGATGCGATTAAAAACAGTGTCGTCCTTTCGCTGGGAGCGGCGTTTGTTACCATGTTGGTAGGAACCATGATTTCATATGTTATTGTTAAAATGAAGGTAAAAGGCAAATTTATTCTGGAATTCCTAGGGATGCTGCCGTTTTCGGTTCCAGGAACCGTTATCGCTTTGGGAGTAATCCTGACCTGGAGCGGAAGATTTGGCGTTAATCTCTATAATACGGCTGGGATCATCTTCGTGGCTTATATCGCTCGTTACATGGCCTTTGCTCTTAAATCCACTTCGGCGGCTCTGGAACAGGTCCATGACTCTCTGGAGGAAGCTTCCAGGTCTTGCGGGGCCACCCATTGGCAAGCCTTAAAACACATAGTATTACCTTTGATTAAGCCGGGAATGGTTGCTGCTTTCTTCTTGATCTTCCTTCCCGCCCTTCGGGAATTAACCACTTCTGTTTTACTTTACGGACCAACCACCCGTACTATCGGCGTAGCTATTTATGCCCTAAATGAAGATGGAGAAACAGTATATGCGATGGCATTAGCCTCCATAGCCTTGGTTATCATTGTGCTCGGGGAGATTCTAATCAGGAAAATTACCAGCACGAAGGAGGGGAATGGATAATGTCACAGGTCAATTTGGTCCACGTAACAAAAAGATTTGGTAAGGTAACTGCGGTTAATGATTTAAATCTAGAGATCAGAGAAGGAGAATGCTTTTCCTTTTTGGGTCCCTCCGGTTGCGGAAAAACCACTACTTTGCGCATGCTGGCCGGTTTTGAAGATTTGGATGAAGGGGAAGTTATCGTTGGAAATAAGATCTTTTCTTCCAGTTCTAAAAAAATATATGTTTCACCGGAAAAACGAAATTTTGCCATGGTTTTCCAAGCCTTTGCCGTCTGGCCGCATTTAAATGTTTATAATAATGTGGCGTTTCCTTTAAAACATCGGAGATTATCCCGTACGGAGATTTCCGAACGTGTAGAACGGGCGCTTCTTTATACCAGTTTATCGAAGGTTAAGGAAAGTTACCCGAATGAGTTATCAGGAGGTCAACAACAGCGGATCGCTTTAGCGCGGGCCATCGCCCTGAATCCGACGGTAATGCTGCTAGACGAACCGCTGTCAAATCTTGATCCCAAATTACGGGAAGAGATGCGCTTTGAAATTAAGGATTTACAAAAAAGGTTTGGTTTGACTATTGTCTTTGTCACACATGACCAGGCAGAGGCAATGGCCATCTCTGATCGCATGCTGGTTATGTCCGAAGGAGTAGCTCAGCAGGTCGATACTCCGATGAACATCTATAATCATCCTACTAATAAGTTTGTCTGTGGTTTTATTGGTTTATCCAATTTTATTCCTGCACTGATTAAAGACGGGCAGGTAATCACGGAAGCAGATCCGGAGGCCGGAGTGATTACAACGCAAATACCTTCAGAAATAAAAGCCCGGCGGGTCACCTTGGCCTGCCGCCCTTCGGAGATTGATTTTGTCAGTGAGGGTGGGGTTAGAGGAGTAATTAAGCGCCTTGCGTATTTGGGAGAGATCATTGATTATCGGGTGCAAGTCGGGTCATTGGAGATTCGTCTGCAAAAACTTAGGCGTCGGGGAGTTCTTCAGGAAGGCGCAACCTGTTTCTTAAAGTTTAACCGGCTTCATTGGTATGAAGAGCAGGAAGCTTAGAAGAGGGAAAGTGCTTATAGAATGAGTTAGAGAGAGGGGTCTGTCTTTAAAAAGACAGACCCCTCTCTCTAACCGGCGGTTTTTTATTTATAACCGATTGTCCGGACCCCATAATTTTCGTGAAGGGATAATTTCAATCCGGTAGTCACCGGGGTCATTAATAAAATATATTCCCAACCCTTTATTCTTAAAGCAGAGGCCAAGTTAAATTGCAATAGATTTGAAAACACCATAATTATGAGAAGGAAAATGATTCCAGCAAAGAGAATTAAACTCTAATGTAAGATCGTCTTTTTTTCTTAGACCTTACTACTATCCTTATTTTTTTGATGAGAGGGTTTTTAAAGAAGGGAGTATGCTTTATGAAAAAGAGAGTATTATGGTCTTTTTTAATGATCTTGGTTTTAATATTTTCCGGCTGCGGCCCCAAAAACCGTACGGTAAAATACGCCACCCTTTGCGGTTGCGTCATAGACGCTGCTGATGGGATGCCGATCCCCGGCGCGACGGTTAGTATTGATGGTAAGGTAAAGGCGCGAACGAATGCGGAAGGGTGGTTTGAAACAGAACGTTTCCCGATCGGGGCGCGTGCAGTTACATTTGCAGCCCACGGATATAGCTCAGAAGGATATTACGTAACATTTCGGGAAGAAGGTCGTTTTCAATTAGTAATTGAAGAAGGTAAGGAAGGATCTATATTTTTATTTAGAAAGATCGAGGGGGCTACCGAACCGGCTTCGATTTATGATCTGGATGGTTTAGGGAAAGTAACGATCTCTGCCAATCAAAAAATCGACAGTTTACTGTTTATACCTTATAATGTCAGCATGACAGAGGGGACATATACAGCTACTCTGACGGTTGAAACCGGTAGCGGAATAAAAGCCAAGTTTCTATTAGATTCCTTGCGTACTGAAGAGCAGATGGTTACAAGTGCAGTGAGCGGTGAAAGCGAGAAAGAAGCCTTTTACCAACGGCTACGGGAACAAGAACTGGAGGCTATACGGGCGCAACTGGGACGGGGGGTTCCTTTCGGTCTTTCGCAGGAGCTTTTGCCTGAGGCTGAAAAAATTCCCGAAACGGAGCTGAATTTTTATAAAATTGTTAGCGTGAATGGTAAGGATACTGCTGTGGAAGTAACTGCTACTCAAATGTACAGCAGTGAAAAATCTTA
>ENA-UOOK01004988-UOOK01004988.1-fermentation-metagenome-genome-assembly--contig:-NODE-4988-length-13707-cov-5.662247_pt1 | contig 13707 bp, 14 predicted proteins | sample MGYA00245777_ERZ724023 | MGnify/ENA primary metagenome ERZ724023 (study PRJEB28704, sample SAMN03018312) | fermentation metagenome | biome: anthropogenic terrestrial biome; feature: soil; material... | reverse complement strand
ACCTAAAAGAAACAAACGAAAAACAGAAATGCAGAAATATTCAGTAAACCAACACTTAATCGAAACCATATTAGCTTGGGTAAATTCGGGCGAAATTGCAATACCGGAAATTCAAAGACCTTTTGTTTGGGACAGCTCAAAAGTCCGTGACTTAATGGACAGTTTATATCAAGGCTATCCGATTGGTTATATCATTGCGTGGAGAAATCCTAACGTAAGACTAAAGGACGGGAGTTTAAGCGAAGGTAAAAAAGTTCTTATTGATGGACAACAACGAATTACAGCCTTAACGGCTGCCGTTATTGGACAATATGTAATAAACAAAACTTATCAGCGAGTAAAAATTAAAATTGCCTTCAATCCGATTGATGAAAGATTTGAAGTTCAAAACCCTGCAATATTAAAAGACAAAACTTGGTTACACGACATTTCTGAAGTTATTAACGGAAGTGTCTTGAAGATTGTAAGGGAGTATTTAAAACTCAACCCTGAAGCAAATGAAGAACATATTGAAAAGACAATTACAAGGTTAATAAATATTCCCAAAAAGCAAATTGGACTAATCGAACTTTCACCAGACCTTGACATTGAGACTGTAACAGAAATATTTATCCGAATCAATTCAAAAGGTGTTGTTTTAAGTCAGGCAGACTTTGCAATGAGTAAAATAGCTGCCGATACCGAAAATGGTGGAAATGAGCTAAGAAAAGCTATTGACTATTTTTGCCATTTATCAATTGCACCCGAATTTTACAAACACATTGTGGACAATGACAAAGAGTTTGCAAAATCTGAATATTTTCAAAAAATGTTTTTGATTGTGATGAGCAGTCGGGAACATTTACAGCCCTTACGGTTTTCTTTCTGAAGGGTGCAAAATCCGTTTCTTCAAACATATCGCTTATATCGACTATTTCCAACGGATTTCTTAAATCCGGTTTGTCAGAGCCGTATTTTAGCATTGCCTCTTCGTAGGGAATCCTTCTGAACGGGGGTTTTGAAACCTCTTTGTCTGAAAATTTAACAAATGTATCGTACAGTACTTCTTCCGCAACGGACAAAACATCCTCCTGAGTTGCAAATGACATTTCAAAATCAAGCTGGTAAAATTCTCCCGGGGAGCGGTCTGCCCTTGCATCCTCGTCCCTGAAACACGGAGCTATCTGGAAATACTTATCAAATCCTGAAACCATCAAAAGCTGCTTAAACATCTGAGGAGCCTGGGGCAATGCATAAAATTTACCCGGATGCTTTCTGCTCGGTATAATATAGTCTCTTGCACCCTCGGGAGAAGAGGATGTCAGAATCGGCGTCTGAATTTCCAAAAATCCAAGAGCCGTCATTCTATTTCTCAAATACGATATTACTTGAGAACGAAGAATTATATTCTTTTGTACTTCATTGTTTCTTAAATCCAAAAATCTGTATTTAAGTCTTAAATCCTCTTTTGTTTCCTTGGAGGAAATTATTTCAAAGGGAAGTGATTCTCTTACCTTTCCCAATACCGTAATGGTCTTTGCTTCAACTTCAACGGTTCCTGTATCGATTCTGTCATTTATTGTATCTTCATCTCTTTTAATTACTGTTCCCGCAACACAAATTGCACTTTCCTTTGATATTCCCTCCAATAATGCTTCATCTTCGACAACTGCCTGAACAATTCCATATTGGTCTCTTAAATCCAGGAACTTAACTCCCCCGTGGTCTCTTACATTTTCAAGCCATCCGGATACTCTAACAGACTCTCCGATATTTTTTTCTCTTATTTCTCCGCATGTGTGAGTGCGGTACTCATTTGCTCTTATCATAATTATTTCCTTCCTTTTATATAAATAAAACTCCTCCATCCCGGAAAGGGACGAAGGAGTATAATTCGCGGTACCACCCTGATTAGCATATACTTACATATAAGCTCACTCTAAAGACACTGGCATGTCTTTGCCGCTTTATCGCTCGGTTGCGTTTGAGCCTACTCTTGCATTACATATGCAATTTGGGTCAAAAGCTCAGGGATGTTCTTCCTTTAAAATCATTGTAATAGACTCTCACCAACGCTATCTCTCTTAGACGCTGATTAAAAAGTACTCTTCCCATCATCGCTGAATATGTGTCGTTTTTTTATTATTATATCCAATTTAAAATGTTTGTCAAGATATTTTTTAAAATCGATATTTAACTTTTATATTTCCATAATACTTAAAAAAGCCTGTTTAATTGCAGCTTTATGCGGAGATATTAATTCGACCGTCAGTATTGCCGGTTCGGCGCAGTCCCGTGTCGAAACAAAAATTCCTCCGAATGATGCGGTAACCGGGATTATGTTGTCCAAAATCATCGGCATGCTGTAGGTAAATACATCTGTTATGCAGTTGCAGCATATTGTCTCGATTTTTAATGACAAGCTGCACTTGCAGTCTGCGCAATAGCTTCCGCATATATTTGCACTGAAGGAAAGTTGAAAGCACTTTTTAGGAGCCAATATAATTTTTGAACAGTCGCAAAAATCGTGAGATATACATTTGCCTGCCGCATGCTCACTTCGCCATTTGAAGTAATCTCCCGACTTAAGGCATTCACAAATCCCCGAAAAAATTGCCATGCAATTTTTTTTCGAGGGTCCGGGCTGACTCTGAGGACAGTCTAATACCTTATCCATTTTTCCTTTCAGAAATATCTGATTTTGCATAACACTGTCCAACAGACGCGTAATGCTATTGTTGACCTCTAATATTTTATCAACCGACACATCGATATCATCACAGCAGGTAAACATCTCCAAAATATATTGGAGCTTTTCCCCCTCAGCGTTAATTATATGGCTAAGCCCTAACTCTTCCATAGCTATAGACGCAAGTATCATATTTAAGGCATCATCCCGGGTTATTTCAGGATTAGCCGGGAATGTAGGCTGTGACATGACTTCCCTCCCTTAAGGCACTGCCCTCTTCTTCTATTCTTCGCTTTGCAAAATAATTTCTGTTATAAAGAACCGCAGGAGAATCTGATTTGTATAGGGATGCCATCTCGTTATACCTTTCCGCTTTTTCATAGTTTCCCAACTTATCATAGCATACAACCAATTCCATGCATGGAATATAATCCTCGAAATCATGCTGTATGAACCCCCATGTTTCGGGTTTTTCTAACTCGAGTGCAGTTTTAAACCAAAAAATAGCTGATTTAATCTTTTCTTTACTTTTAAAATAATAGCCTAACTGACAACACAATTCGGCTCTTGGCATATCGTAAATAAAGCTCCGAAGCATTGATGACACGGCCTTTTCATCCTCACCAAGCATAAGATAGCATCTTGCCATTTCACTGCATGCCGATATTTTATCTTCAACCCATCCTGAACCCTCGTCAAGAAATATATTAAATTGATTTACGGCATCCTTGTATTTACCGTTGTCCTTCAACTCTCTTGCATAATAATACTTTCCGCGAGGTGTAAGCACAATTCCCTTTTTAATAAGATCATTATAAATCCGGAGATTTCGGCTGCTGTGCGTACCATGCTCCTTTGCATGGGTTATGCATGCATCGGAATTTATAATATTTCCGCTTATGGCTATATATTCATGCACAGGCTCATGCCATTTGTAGTTTTTACTTCTTTTTAGAAGGCGTTCCCTGTAATAGGAAAAAACAACATTTCCATGAGAGTCAAATCCTGTATTATATTTCATCATAACCACATCCACATCGGGTAAGAGCGATTCCTTAAGCTCCATAATCCTGACCTTGTCCCCGGGTAAAATTACATCGTCTGCATCCATCCAAAGTATATAATCTTTTGATGCCTTTGAAAATGCATAATTCCTTGCAAGAGAAAAGTCATCAACCCACCGGAAATCATATATTTTATCTGTAAACATCGAGGCTTCCTGCTTCGTATTATCTGTAGACCCTGTATCGACGATTATTATTTCATCAGCAACGTCCTTTACGCTGCTTAAACATCTTTTTAAGGTATTTTCTTCATTTTTTACAATCATGCATAGACTTATTGTCAGCATTCAATCACCTCTGTTAATTCCTTTTATCTTAAGATATGACTATATTAACAAACTGTTACAATCTGCTAAATTGATTGCATTGCGCATAGCTTGTAACATTTAATATTTGCGGGAATAACATATTATATCTAATGGAAAAAAATAAAATGTATATGTAAATATACAAGGAGGCAATCTGATATGTCACAACCAAATTTCCCAATTATAGATCCGCCCATAAGCCGCGAGGATGCCGTAAATCAAATTTTAGCATCCATAGCTATGGAGGAATTGGGATTAAGTCATATACTCAATACAGAAGGCGAAAAGCTTCAATATATCTTAGGACCCATTCCGGGGTTGAGCGGTCCCCCTGCAACCGTTGATGATGTATTGTCGGCAAATGAAAGTGTAAAGTCAATGCTTGACAGCATTGCACAAAATCAGCTGTTTTTTAAAACTAAAATGCAAAATGCCCTGTCTTCTTCCGAAATGCAGGGACCTACAGGAGCTACGGGAGCTACAGGTGCAACCGGTCCTTCGGGAGGTCCCACCGGTGCTACAGGCGCTGCCGGTGCTACAGGCGCTACAGGCGCTACAGGTGCTTCAGGTGCCGCAGGAGCAGCCGGAGATACGGGACCTGCGGGGGCAACCGGACCCACAGGTCCTGCAGGTCCTACGGGAGCACAAGGTGCGGCGGGAGCCACAGGTGCCATCGGTGCTGCAGGTGCTACAGGCGCAACCGGTGCCACAGGTGCAACCGGCGCCACAGGCTCAGTTGGGCCCACAGGAGCCGACGGACCTACAGGACCTCCGGGAGCTGCAGGTGCCACAGGTGCTGTCGGCGCTGCAGGTGCTACAGGTGCCGCAGGCGCTACGGGACCTGTCGGTCCCACAGGAATAAATGTTACGTCAACTACGGCTTTTGCGGCAAATGTTACAGGCAGTACAATTAATGTTTCCTTAGGTGGTGTATTGGTTCCATTGCCTGATAATCAGCTTATTCCGACGGGAATAACCGTAGACGGAGCAAATCAGGTTTTTACCGTTAATACCGGAGGGCGCTACCGTATTTCATACCATGTAAATGTAACGATTGCCTTAATTATGGGAGCAAGAATACTAATCGAAGGGTTGCCCGTTGTACAATCGACAGTAAGCACGCTTGTAGGTCTTTCGTCTTTCACAAATGAAATACTGATAGACATAGTATCGGGGGAATCCATATCCCTGCAATTGTTTGGATTAGCCGGTCCTGCGATACTTCTCGGCGATTCGGTGGGTGCATCCCTTATGATTATGCGATTAAGTTAGGAGGCGTCACTATGTCACAGCCTAATTTTCCAAGCATGCCTTCTATTGACAGAAGAGATGCAATAAATATGATATTATCCTCCATTGCTATGGAGGAATTGGGATTCAGCCATATTATTAATGCTGAAGGTGAAAAGCTACAATTCCTTTTGGGGACAATTCCCGGGCTCACAGGAGGAACCGCTTCAATTGAGGACGTTTTAAATGCAAACGAAAGCATGCGTAATGTATTGGACAGCACAGTTCAAAGCCAACTGCTTTTAAATGCCAAAATGTTTTCTGCAATTAATTCGCCGGTTATACCGGGAGTAACAGGTCCCACGGGTGCCGCAGGCGCTACGGGACCTGCGGAAGGTGCTGCGGGTGCTACAGGTGCCACAGGTGCCACGGGTGCCGCAGGTGCTACGGGACCAACCGGAGCAACAGGAAGTTTAGGACCTCAGGGAGCTATGGGAGAAGCAGGAATTACGGGAGCAACCGGAGCTGCAGGTGCCACGGGAATTACCGGACCTGCAGGCAATACCGGTGCAACAGGCGCCACAGGTGCAACAGGCACGGCGGGACCCCCCGGCGCTCAGGGACCTTCCGGTCCCACAGGAGCACCCGGTCCAACAGGTGCAACAGGACCCGATGGTTCTGCCGGAGATACCGGTCCCGATGGTTCCGCAGGACCCTTGGGTCCCGCCGGACCCACAGGGGCTGACGGACCTGACTTAAGCGCTACGGCAGGCTATGCGGCAAGTACAACAGGAGCACTTATCTCAGTATTGGTTGCGGGAACAAATATACCTCTTCCGGATGCTCAGGTTTTATCTCCTGATATTACGCACAACGTTGCGAATACTATATTCACCGTAAATACCTACGGTCGGTATAGGATTTCCTACCACATTAACACCACTGCATCATTGTTGTTAGGTTCAAGGCTTAGGATAGGCGGCTCAATCCATCCCGCATCCGTAATAGAACCTGTTGTTTCTCTTTCAAACTATTACAATGAGATTGAAGTGGACTTAGCTACCGGAACTACCGTGGCGCTTCAGATGTTTGCACCACTGATATTAGGAGCAGCTACACTCTTGAGCAACGCATGCGGAGCCTCGCTGTTAATTATTCGATTAAGCTAAACAAAAAGAACCCAATCAGGGTTCTTTTTCGTCAGCTGATTTATCCTTATCAGCATTTAAAAAGCTTTTCAAAAGCTTCATACCGGTTTCTCAATGCCTTTTCATGATTCTCCTCGTCTGTTTTCAATTGCTGAAAGAACTTTTTTACTTTTGGGTCATCTGCTTTTTCGGATAACATTTGATAATGCTTCTGAGCTCTAATTTCATCTTCGATTGCTTCTAAAATTCCATCCAATATTTGCTGCATACAACTTCCTCCATTATTTTTTCGGCAGTTTTGCCACTACTAAAGTTATGTCATCATTAATTTTTTCAGTTTTCACAAAATCATTAAAATCTTTATGAATTTTTTCTATGATATGAAACGGTTTCAGATTATATATTTCGGTAATAAGCTTATTCAGTCTTCCTTCATAAAATTCACTATTAGCTCTTTGCTCCGGCAATCCATCTGACATAACAAACAATGTCATTCCGGGAAGGAGCTTCAAAGAATAATCCTTATAATCATACAATTCAAAATTTAATGCAGTTGAAATAGGAAAACTTCCCTTATTCAGTTCAATTATATTATCCCTATCGGCAACCAATATGGGGCACATGTGAAAGCCCGCATTGCAATATGTTAATTCATAGGTCTTTAAATCAAACACAGCAAAGAAAATGCAAACTAAATATTCCATGGGATACCCTTCTTTTATATAGTTTTCAAGGAAAAAATTCATAATTTCTTTAGGTGACAGCACTTGTCCCGGTATATGCTTAAGCCTGAAATAACTGCTTATGGTATCCTTCACGAAAATAGCAAGCATGGCGCTGTCCAATCCGTGTCCCGACACATCGGCTACAAAGCATACATATTGCTCAAAATAATCATTTAACAAGCCGTTATCCACTTTAAATACATCAAATAAATCTCCGCCTAAATCCTGTGCCGGAATATACATGGCGGCAAAAGAAATATTTTCCGCATCGGGGAGGCTGTCGGGAAGAGAGCGTTTATGAATCTTTATTGCGTTTTTCACTTCTATATCGAGCTTTTTTTTCATTATTTCATACTCTGAATACTTTTCATTGCCATATACATATAAAAGATTATCCTTTTTTAATATTTTCATATGTAATTTCATCAAACCATGTTTGCCATCGAATAATAATTCAACCCAACCGGAAGGTTTGACGGATGCGTTTTTAATGAAAGATTCAGCCTTATTTTTATTAATATACACAATAATGTCAAAAAAGTTTTTATGTTTTAACTCCGCATCAGCATATCCCAAGCTATGCTGCACAGCCTTATTTGAGAATACAATTTGTCCGTCCGGATTACAAACTAAAATATAGTCATCAATAACATCGAATATAGTCTTGCTTATTTCCACAATATCAACGTTGTTTCCCATGGCAAATCCTCCTTAGCCGATTGCCTAATCTTATGCAATTCCTGTGCTAATTGTTTTTATTTTTTAACTTCTGATAATATATTATATCATTTTCCACATAAAATCAACAGTTGTCGGTAATTTTCCACAGCACTAAAACGCAAAATATTCATTAACATCATAAAATCCCCCTTATAATACCTTGCTTAAAAACTCTATGGTCCTGGGATTTTTCGGGCTGCCAAAAATTTCATCGGGTGTTCCCTGCTCCTGTATGATGCCGTCTGACATAAACATAACCCTGTCGCTGACTTCTCTTGCAAATCCCATTTCATGAGTTACTATAACTATGGTCATTCCCGACAAAGCCAAGCTTCTGATAACCTCCAAAACCTCCTTTACCATTTCCGGATCCAAGGCGCTGGTAGGTTCATCAAAGAGCATTACCTTAGGATCCATTGCAAGTGCCCTTACAATTGCCAGCCGCTGCTTTTGCCCTCCCGACAGCTTTGTGGGATATACATCCCTTTTATCTAAGAGACCCACGCGTTCCAAAAGTTCATCCGCCTTCCTTTCCGCTTCTTCCTTGGACATCTTTCGTTCAAGTATGGGAGTAAGAGTTATATTACCTATAACCTTAAGGTGCGGAAAAACATTGAAAAGCTGAAATACCATGCCTATTTTCTGCCTGTGCTCATCTAAATTAATCTTTTTATCAGACAAATCCACTCCTTCAAAGTAAACCTTGCCGCTCGTAGGCATTTCGAGCAGGTTCAGACATCTCAAAAATGTGCTTTTTCCGCTGCCCGAGGGTCCTATAATGGACACAACCTCTCCGTCGTATATGCTTTCAGTTATATTATTTAAAACATTTAATTCTCCGAAAGATTTATTCAGACCTTCAACCCGTATTAATTCATTAAGCTTCATTTGCCTGAAGCCTCCTTTCAAACAAACTCAGCCCCTTGGACAGCAATGTGGTTACTATCAGATAAATTATCCCGGCAATAATCAATGATGGAATTGCCAAAAAGGTTGCCGATTGAACGGTCTTTTGTGATGTCATAAGCTCCTGTACAAAGAATACCGATGCAAGGGAGGTTTGCTTAATCATGGATATATATTCGTTTCCCAATGCAGGAAGTATATTCTTAACAGCCTGAGGAAGAATAATCTTTTTCATTGTATTTGCACTTGACAGCCCCAAGCTTCTCGCAGCTTCTACCTGCCCCTTGTCAACTGCCTGTATTCCGGCTCTGACAATCTCTGCCACATAGGCGCTTGCATTTATAATGAGTGCAATTACGATGCATGCCGTATCACTTAAAATAAACGGCAATGCCTTAGGCAGCATAAAATAGAAAAAATATAGCTGCAAGAGTATGGGAGTACCTCTTAGCACACCTATGTATGCAGATGTAATAAGGTCTAATATTTTAATTTTTGATAATTTCATAACGGCAATAACAGTTCCCAAAATAGTCGCCGCAAATACTGTCAACGCAGCCAACCACAATGTTCCAACCAATCCGTCAACATATACATAGCCATACTTGTTCCATAGCATAATTACTGTATTAGCCATACTCTCACCTTAATCCTTTCTGATTACAATCCTAAGCTTTTTGCATATTCGGTATATTCATTATACCATTTTTCGTACTGTCCGGAGCTTATAACCTCATCCGCAAATTCATTGATTTTCTCCGTAAGAGCGTCCTCACCCAAGGGTATTCCCACTCTTGTTCCATTTAATTCGTCGTCTATTTCAAACTCAAAGTTTTCAACTACTTTCAGCCCGCATCCCACGTTTGCGTCAATATACAATTGTGCCATTGCCTTGGCAACGACGCATGCATCCGCCTTGTCTTCCTCAACCATCAGAATACCGTCTGTTGTTGCCGATACTCTTTTAAGCTCCTTAAATTTCGGAATCTGTTCGTTTGCAAATAGCTCCTGCAATGAACCGCTTTGAGCAACAACTACTTTATCCGCCAAATCTTCGGCATTTTTTATTGAAGCTTCATCCTCTTCTCTTATTAACAGCCCGTAGCCCGGTGTATCCTTTGAGAAGTAGTATCCCTTTGATAAATTCATGGCTTCCGCACGGGCGGGAGTATATGCCAAGGCTGAAATGGCAAGATCATATTTGCCCTCCGTAATGCTGCTTAAAACTGCTCCAAATTCCAAAGGAATGACTTTAAGAGTAACTCCCAATTTATCCGCAATATATTTCGCAAATTCCATATCGCTGCCAACATATTGCTCACTTCCGCTTTTTGAAGGGTCAATAAATTCATATGGGGCAAAATAAGGCTCCGTAACCACCTCAATATATCCTCTTTTTATTATTTGCTCCAATCTATTACTTCCCGCTTCATTTGCCGCCTTTTTCGTACAGCCTACCGATAGTACCAATGCTGTCAAAAGTACAAGCATTCCAATCATTTTTAAATTCTTTTTCATAATATCCTCCTGTTTTTTAAAAAAATAAACTCCCGCCGTCTAGCCTATGGCTAGAGGACGGGAGTATTAATCACGTGGTTCCACCTCTTTTTATTGATACCTCACAGCATCAACCTCATAAAGTACTGTCATACTTTTGCACTGTAACGGGTGCGAGTTCCCGAATCCGACTACTCCAAAAAGGTTTCACCGATTAGCTCAAAGATGTGTTCAATACACCGAATTTATGTGCTTTCACCACCCGCACACTCTCTGAAAAATACAATGTACCTACTATTTCTCGTCTCAGCTTTATTAATATTAATAATTAATAATTTTTATAAAAATACCACAATTATTTTGCTTTGTCAATACCTTTTATTTTTTTATTTATGTATTCAATCTGGTCGATATTTATATTAGTCTTAAAGCTTGATTGCCTGATTACAAAATATTCTGCCACTCTCTGCGGTTATATAGAATACGCAAAACATGAACTTCATACTTTTGCTCGTCAATAATATAAAATGCAATATAATTTTCAATCAGCAGCTTACGTACTCCCATTGAAGCATATGGCTGCTCCTTAATAACATTATTACGCATAGGCATCTGATTTAACATCAAAATCTCATTCTTGATTTTTATATAAATTCGATTCGCAGCCTCCGGTGCTTTGAGTATATTTTTTATATAATGCAAAATACTCTGTAAATCTCTTTGAGCTGTGAGTTCGATGATAACATTATAATTTTTCAATACCAAACTCCTTATCAACTTCATCAAACACTTCTTCCGCTTTAAGCCCTGTCCCTTCTCTCATAGATGCTATACCCTCATCGAGTAAACGGTATAACTCATATTTCCCAATTAAACGCTCATATGCTTCATTTGACAAAACTACCAAATCTCCTGTTCCATTTTTGGTTATAAATACAGGCTCATCATATTTATTACAAAATTCAGAAATTTCATTGTATTTGTTGCGCAAATCTGAACTTGGTCTTATAGTTGCCATAAAAACACCTCCTTTAAATATACTCATATTATATCAGAATATTGATATAATATCAAGACAATGTTTTAGTATTTTCATCGGTTATTATCAAAGGGTTAAATTAATACTTATTCATAACCAATTCATATTGAGCGGGACAACTTATTCTTATAATATTCCAAAGCTTAATTATTGTTAATAAAAAAATCTGCCTATTATTAAATTCCTCGTTTGTTCCTCATTGAAATCTATATCTCCCGACAAGTGCAGAACCGTATTTCCTTTTTGGATTATAATTTCATCCCGTTCCTCAGTTTGCACTAAATTATCCGCATCCCACAAGCTCTTCACATCATCATCAGTGACAATTGTCCTCGTGAATATAGTCATTCCTTTCCACTTAAATCCTTTTTCCATATCGCTGATTATTCCGTTAAATATTATTTCTGAAAAGTATGGACTTACAGTATTATAATATTTAATTCTCATATGCTTTTCAGAACCGTTTACTTCACTTCTCTCTGTATATTCATAGTACTTTGGAGTAACAGGGCTCATTCCGGGTCTGAACTCCCTTTCAATCAGGCTCACATGCTGCGTATTCAATATCTCTTCAATTGAAACAGCAGGATAACGCTCCGGTATGGAGTGAGTTTTATATATTTCTTCGCCCTTTTCAAGCAGAGACGGACCTGCCGCGTTTATGAATACAATTGCAATAATCATGGCAATTATAACATACATCAAGCTATTCTCTTTCTTGATTGATCTTTTCTTTATAATATATCTTCCTCCAAACCCTATAACAAAACCGACACCCGGTCCTAGCAGAGCCATCAATGCAATATCCGGTCTGAAAAAAGCATCAGCGATAAATGACAGAATAAAAAACAAAGCAATAAGAAATACAGGAATATTAAATGCCATCATATGTCTTCGTGCACTTTTTAAATCAAATTTTTCCAAAGGCAGCCCATGCTTAATGTTTTTTCTTGCTTTTATAATCCGAATTATGCCATATATGGCGGGTATTACAGAAAACACATAAAGTCCGGGAAACAAATACGTTGACGTAAATCCTGTAAAGCTTATAAAATTAATATGACTCATGGGGAAATATCTTCTTAATGACCATATGGAAATCACAGTAAGCAAAATTATACCGAATAATTCTTTTTTCCATAAGGTATGCTCAACAATTTTTTGTTCAATTTCTTCATCTGTTTGAATGGGAACAGGATGACTGTCACCATCTGCATAGAAGAACTGCAAATAATCATGTGAAGTTATAAATGTCCATCCCGACTCAAGACACAGTCTCCTGTATTCCTCGGATTCTTCGGTTTTTTCCGGAGTAAGAGGTCCTGCCTCCTTAAATACATCCACATAAAATTTAAGCTTGCGAGGCTCCATGGCTCTGAATTTAGCCGTATATTGTCCGACCCTTTCCAACATCCAGCCCTTACCTGCCATTTCTTCCAAGTATTCTGCCATAGCCTTGTAATCAAAAGAAAAGAATCCCCACAATACTCGTTTAGTTTTTTTCTTCATCTGACTTCACTCCCTCTTCCAAGATATGTCTTCCGTCTGAAACCAATTGCTTTAATCGCTGATATTCATCCCTTAAAATACTTAATCCCTTGTCTGTAATAACATATGTTTTCCTTCGATTTTCCTCCGAAACCTGTACTATAATATCCTCTTCCTCAAAGCGGGATAAAAGGCTGTACAAGGTGCCTGCACCTATTCTTACCCTGCCCTCCGTACGCCTTTCCACCTCCTGCATAATTCCGTAGCCGTGCTGCTGCTCCGTCAATGTCAGAAGTATGTAATACATTTGCTCCGTTAAAGTTTTTAATTGTTCTCTCGCCATATTGCCATCTCCAAAGCTATATATCTATTATCGATATATCTATTATCAATATAATAATAAAAATTTTTTCTTCTGTCAATATTTTTTTGCACACATTTTTTCGGCACACCATAAATAATGACCGCCGGCTGAGTCGGCGGTCATTATTTATTATTTATTGTTGCTGAAAATCAGCTCTTTATCATCTGATGTGATTGTAATCGTATCCGATTTTTTTATGGTTCCTTTAAGGAGTTCTTCGGACAATTTGTCTTCAATTTTTCTCCTTATTTCTCTTTGAAGAGGTCTTGCTCCGTACACGGGGTCAAATCCGGAATCAGCCAAAAGCTCCATTGCATTGTCATCTACCTTGATGTTAATATTCATTTCTTCAAGGCGCTTTGACAAATCATTTATCATCAGGGATACAATTTGTTTTATATGCTCCTTATTCAATGAATGGAACACGATAATTTCATCAATACGGTTTAAGAACTCAGGTCTGAATGTTCTTTTTAATTCAGCCAATACATTTTCCTTCATTTTCTCGTACTCATTTTTTTCTTCATTGGAAGCATCAGCTGCAAAGCCG
>ENA-UOOK01004987-UOOK01004987.1-fermentation-metagenome-genome-assembly--contig:-NODE-4987-length-13708-cov-3.196440_pt1 | contig 13708 bp, 11 predicted proteins | sample MGYA00245777_ERZ724023 | MGnify/ENA primary metagenome ERZ724023 (study PRJEB28704, sample SAMN03018312) | fermentation metagenome | biome: anthropogenic terrestrial biome; feature: soil; material... | reverse complement strand
TCAATCCTTGGATGTTAGATATCTGAGGAGCCGTTAAAAGCTTTTCTACTTGGTCTAAATTAAGGAACTTTACAGTTTTTTCTTTCTGAGCATCGTGAGGTAGCTTTATTTTATCTATGGGGATACATAAGACGTCTTTTTCGGCAAAATACGAGAGAAGGCTTCTTAAGGCGATTAAATAGTAGTTCTGAGTAAGTTTAGTTAGAGATTTATTGTTTTTATCTAAATGACGAGCTAAATAGAGCCTATAATCCCAAACATCTTCAGAAGTTAATTCGTGAGGGAGTTTATTTTCTTTGTTTTTAGATTTAAGCCATAGCGAAAACTTGTTCAAATAGCGACTATAGTTTTTTTGAGTGTTATTTGAAAGTCCACGTTCAATTTCTAAATAATCTAAAAAATCAGGGATATGTTTAATAATAGGTGTGCTTGATTGATTCATACATTAATTATATCTTATTTGTTAAAAAATATGAAGCCGTAAAATGCGTTTTAAGCAAAGATATGATATTAGTATCCTCTTTTTTAAAAAAGAATTCCCTTATTAGTCGCTTAACGTACATTGTACGACATTATAGTATCATAACAAAGAAAAGCTTTCAACCCCTTCCCTTGTATTAAAAAAAGGAAAATAGAAATTAATTATTTTTTAAAATAAAATAATTATTATTATCTTCGGAATAAATAAGAAGAGTGTAATATTTATCATCTTCAAAGTTTATTTTTTTTAAAAACAACAATTTATAAATAAATAAATAAATTCCTTTTATTTTATCTAAGGTTTGAATTTCCATTTTCCTTATTTCTTTTTCTAGTTCTCTGTGGCATTCTTCGCATAGCGTAACTATACTATCATCATTCTCTCCAAAAACAGATCGTTTGTGTGGATGATGTATTGTTAGGTTTTTTGTATTTCCACAGAAAGTACATGTGTTATCTTTGTAAAAACCATTCCCTCTTTTACAATTAGGAGCGTTTATTACTTTTAAAGGATTTAAATTAATAAAAAAATATCTTTTAAAAACAAGATTTTCATTACTTTCTTTTAAAAAATTATTATTAATAGTATCATAATTTTTTTTATGTAAATAAAGAGTTTTGTTTTGAATATATTTTGTTAATAAAATAAGCTTTTTGCGACATTTATCGCATAAATAACAAAAGGGAGACTTTTGACTTTCCGAAGACCATTCAGGAAGAAGAGAATACATAGAAGCATTTTCTTTTCCACACAAAGCACAAGAAGGAGACATTTTTAATAACCACCTTGAGTTTATATTAAAAAATAAAATTAGTCAAAACTATTTTTTGAAAAGATTGGTTATTTTTTCCCAAAAGTTAGGAAAGTCTTCTTTTAATTCTTCTTTTTCTTTTTGATATTCTTCACTTGAGGTTATCTCACTTAAAAAAGTTTGTACTTTTGGATAGACGATTTCTTTAAAACATTCGTAAAGATTTGTATAATAGACAGAAAAATATTTGTTGTAGTTTTCTTTAAAGGTGTCAAAAAAGCTTTTACTAAAGACTTGATTCATAATTTCTATTCCAACATTTTTAACATCTTCTTCTGTTTCAGGAAGTTCCGTAGCAGAAACATTAGTTGATATAATTAATAAAGAAATGATCATTGAAACAAGTATTTTTTTAAACATATTTATATTATATTTATTGCTTTATTTATTCTCTTTAAAGATTTTTCTTTGCCAATTATGTCCATTATCTCGGCTGGACCGGCGGAAGCTTTTTGCCCACTTAAAGCTACTCGAAGAGGCCACATAAAGCCACCAATAGAAGGGCTTTTTTTAGCTTCTTTAATTAGTTCTTCTTGTAAATTATTAAATTCTATATTTTCAATCAAAGTTTTAGCTTGAAAAAGAGACTTTTTAACTTCTTCATCGCTCATGTCTTTCCATCTTAAAAGTTCCTTTTCATAAAAAACTTCTTCTCCATAAAAATAATTTGAAAGCTCTTTAATGTCTTTTATTTTTTTCAATCTGTCTTTTAAAGCAAGGACAATTTTTTTGTTATCGATCCCTTCTTCTTCTTTTAAAAAAGGAAGGCATCTTAAAGTTAGTTTGTCTAAATCCATATTCCTAATATATATTCCATTAAGCCAATCTAATTTGTCGATATTAAAAATAGATCCTGATTTAGATATTTTTTTGATAGAAAAGTCTTTAATTAATTCTTCCATTGAATAAATTTCTTTTTCGGTTCCTGGATTCCAGCCCAAAAAAGCAATAAAGTTAATAATTGCTTCCGGAAGATAACCTTCTTCTAAATAAATAGAAACTGCGGTTGAACCTTCTCTTTTTGATAATTTTTTCTTATCTTTTCCCAAGATTAAAGACAAGTGAGCAAAAATAATATTATTGAAACCCAAAGCTTCTTCTAAAAGAATTTGTTTTGGGGTATTAGGAATATGTTCTTCTCCTCTAATAACATGAGTAATACCCATCTCTGCGTCATCAATTGCGCAGGTTAAGTTATATAAAGGATTGTCTAAATCTTTAGCAATAATGAAGTCTCCAACATCGCTTGTATTTATTTTTATTTCCCCTCTTATCAAATCATTAAAACAAACATCTCTGTTTAAAGGACATTTAAATCTTATTACTGGATGGTTTCCTTCTTCTATTTTTTTTAAAGCATTTTTAAGTCCAAAATCTCTATACTTCCCTTGATGAATAGGCGCCCTTTCTTCTTTCATAAGCCTATCTCTTTCTTCATCTAATTCTTCTTTTGTGCAAAAACAATAATAGGCGGTTCCTTCTTCAAGCATTTTTTGAAGATATTTTTTATATATTTCCCCTCTTTCACTTTGTCTTGGAGCTTCATTATCCCAAGAAATATTTAATTCTTTTAAGTTTTCAAAAATCACTGCTTCCCATTCTTTTTTAGATCTAGCTTTATCTGTATCTTCTATTCTTAAAAAAAACTCTCCATTGTTTTGTTTAGCGAATAAATAGCTAAAAAGAGCGGTTCTTAAACTTCCTATATGTAAAGCTCCTGTTGGTGATGGTGCAAATCTTGTTCTAATCATGATTCTAAAAATTTTATTATATCTTTAGCTATTATTTCAGCACTGTTTGGTATTGAAAATTGTTTAGCTTGTTCTCCTAATCTTTTAACATTTTTAAATTGAAAAATGTTTTTTAATTCAGCTAAGAAAAAGTTTGGCGTTAGATTTTTTTCTTCAATAACAATAGCTGATTGTGTTAATTTAGCATAAGTTAAGGCATTTTTCAATTGATGGTTCTGAGCTGCTTCTGGAAGAGGGATTAAAATACTTGGTTTTCCATTTGCACTGATTTCAAAAATTGTTCCTGCTCCTGCTCTAGCAACAATAATATCTGAGACAGCATAGGCGCTTTTAATTTCTTCTTCATTTAAGAAAGGATAGGCGTGATATTCAGAAGAAAGATCTTCTTTAATTAAAGCTTTGGCATATTTTTTAACTCTTTCTAAATCTTCAAATCCTGTTTGATGAATTACTTCAAAATATTTAAGTATTTCTGGAATTATTTGAATAATGAGTTCATTTATACGAGTAGAACCTTGAGATCCACCTAAGAATAAGACAGTTGGTTTTTCAAAGTTTAAATTAAATATTTCTTTCCCTTTTTGAGCGCTTCCGTTAAGAATATTTTCTCTAATAGGATTTCCCATTTGAACCATTTTTTTTAAAGGGAAAAAACTAACATTTTTTTCAGGAAAAGCAGTATATATCTTGAAAGCAAAAGAAGCTAATAACTTGTTTGTTTTTCCTGGAATAACATCTGATTCGTGTAAGATTACAGGAACTCCTAAAAGAGTAGCAGCAATAATCACTGGGAAAGAACCATAACCACCTTTACTAAAAACAAGGTCAGGCATATAGAAATATATTTTAATAAAAGCTTGCATAATTCCTATAGGAGTAATAAAAAAAACATCAATAAGGTTGTTTATAAAAACAGAAAAGCCACCATAACGTCTTACTTTTCCAGCATTACAAAAACAAGTTTCAATTCCTTCTTTTAAAAAAGCTTCGTAAGTAAACTGATCTTTTGGTCCTAGATACAAAAAATCAATAGCATTCAATGAATGTCTTTTAATTTCTCTCAAAACAGCGATAAGTGGAAAGGTGTGTCCTCCGGTTCCTCCTCCGGCTAATATTATTTTCATATTCTTATTATATACTAATTATTCATTATTGTTAACAGTTCTTGATATGTTTAAAAGAATTCCTAGTGCGATTAATTCAAAAACAAGGTGAGTTCCTCCGTAACTTAAGAAAGGTAAAGGTATTCCTGTGACTGGGAAAAAACCGGACATTGCAAAAATATTAATAGCTGATTGAATAACAATCCAAGTTACAATACCAATAGTTAAAAATTTTCCAAAAGGGTCTGCTTTTTTAGCAAGATTTACAGAGTAGATAATGAAAAAGATAAAAAGAAAGATTAAAAAAGCACATCCTAAAAATCCCAATTCTTCGGCATATATCGTAAAAATTGAGTCAGACATTGCTTCTGGAACGAAACCTAGTTTTTGCGCGCTTAGCCCAAGACCAGAACCATTAAGTCCTCCTGAACCAATAGAAATAAGGGATTGATTAATTTGATAAGCTTCACCAGTTACACCTTCGCTTGGATTAAACAAGGTAGTCATTCGTTGCATTCTATAAGGAAAAAGTAAAATCATTAAAGCAATAAAAGCTCCTCCACCCAAAAGGGTAAAAACAATTCCCTTTAATTTTGTTTTAGTTGTGAATAAAATAGCTACACAAACAGCAAAAATAGCCACAAAAGTGCTTAAGTCTTTTTGAAAAAGGAAGGCGCTAGCAATTAAAACTAAAACAACAATAAAGTTTGTAAGGTTTTGTTTTCCTTTTTCGTTACTAAAAATGGCTCCTAGATAAAGAATACTAGTTAATTTTAAAAACTCAGAAGGTTGGAAACTGAAACCTAAAATATTAATCCATCTTGAAGCCCCTCCTTCGTTTATTCCAATACCCGGAATAAAAACAGAAAACATTAGAATCATGGAAATGATAAAAAGAATTAGAGAACTTTTTTTTATAAATTTTAAGGGAGTTAAAAAAGCGATTATTCCTAAAATTATTCCTGGAAGAAATCCAAAAAGAACTTGATGAATTAAATAGTAATTAGGTGAAAAACCTTTGCTTATTGCAAATGGTGTTGAAGCGGTAGCAATAGTGATTATTCCAATTAAAATAAAAAGCAGTGAGCAAATTAAAAGAGGAATGCTTGGCATAAAAGAAGAAGTTCTTTTCATAAATATTTTTTAAATTGATTAGCTCGATCTTTATAATTCTTAAAAAGATTGTAGCTTGAAGCAGCTGGAGAAAGTAAACAGACTTTTCCTTTTTCTGTCTTTTCTTTAGCTATCAAAACAGCTTCTTTCATTTTGCTAGTAAAGAAAAAATTAATCTTTTCGTTTTTAAGTTTGTGATATATTTTTTTATCAGTGTTTGGAAAAAGAATAATATTTTTTATATTTTTCTTCTTTATTTCTTCAGTAAGGTTTGTATAATCAATCCCCCTGTCTAAACCTCCTAAAATTAAAGTATCAATATTTTTAATTTCATTCAAAGCAAAAATGGTTGCTTCTGGGATTGTAGATAGAGAGTCGTTATAGAAATCAATTTTATTAAAAGTTCCTACAAACTCCATCCTTGAATCAAGTGTTTTAAAAGAATTAATGCTTTTTTTAATTTCTTCTTCGGTTAAGCCAAAAATCTTTGCAACAGTAACTGATGCGGAAATAGAATCTTCATGTATTCTTTCTTTCTTAAAAGATTTTTCAAAAGGTATTTTGTGTGCCTTAGTTTTAATGTCTTTAATTTTTTTAAACTGAGGATTGTAGACAAAGAAGTCGTTTTTATTTTGAAACTTAGTAATATTTTTCTTAGCGTTAAAATATTTTAAAAAAGTTTTGTAGTAATCTAGGTGTTCGGGATATATGTTTGTAAAAACTGCAATGTGTGGACTTTTAGAAATATGATCAAGTTGATGGCAAGACATTTCAAAAACAAAAATATCTGTTGGTTTTGCTTTTAAAAGATAAGACAAACAAGGTTTTCCAATATTTCCAATAAGTTTAACGCCACTAAAATGATCTTTTAATATTTTATAAATTAAAGAAGAGGTGGTACTTTTCCCTTTTGTTCCCGTTATTCCAATAACTTTTCCCGGACAACTATTTAAAAAGAGTTCAGTTTGTGAAGTGATTTTTGCTTTTGAGGCGTAGGGTTTAATTTCTTTTAAAGGAATTCCTGGAGTTTTAATAATTACTTCGTAGTTATTTAATTTTTCTAAATAATTTTTACCTGAAAAAACTTCTTTTTCAGAAATATCTATTTTCTTTTTATCAGCTAAGGCAATGCTTTTTTCTGGAAAAAGTTTTTTTAAAGTTTTGTAGGTATTCTTTCCCTCTCTACCAAAACCAAGAATTATTATTTTTTTATTTTTTAGATCTTGTAATTTCATTTTTTAATATTTTTAAAAACTTTAAAGGAAGATTGTTTTTTTCATTAAATGAATTTAATATTTTTTCTTTATTAATTTTTTCAAAATAATTGTTTTTTTTCAAATAATTCAAAAGGTAGTAATTTTTTCCTTTTGCTTTTTCATAGCTTAGAAATAGTCCTAAAAGAGATTCTTTTTTTGTTCCGACGCATTCAAAGGGTTTACTATTCAAAAGTTTCAATAATTCTTTTTTTAAACTTTTATCTTCATAGAGATTCTTCTTAAATATTTTAAACAAATCTTTTTCTTCCATAAAAGGATAAAGAATGATAAAAACAAAAAGACATTTTGGGCAATTACCACACCATGAAAGAGTTTTTTCTTTTGTACCCGAACAAGTTTTATTTGCTTCATTACAACTCATAAAAATAGGATAGTATTTTTTATATCTTGTAAATATTTTTGCAATTTGAATTTCGTGTAAAGGCCTTAAAAAACTAAAATATTCAATTCCTTTAATTAAAAATTCTTGTGTATATTTTCTAAAATCATTTTCAAATTCAAAAGTTTTTGAATATTGATGGTTTATTTTTTTATGAAGATAAATCATTGTTTCCTCATTGGCGCTTCTTTCGTTTGAAAGAGCGATATATTTTGAAGAAGTAAGATAAGCGGTAAGAAGACTTAAAAAAGCCAAGTAAGCAGAAAAAGGTGTGTGTCCGTTGTAATAATTAAGAAGGTTTAATTCTAGAAGCTTTTTGTCTATTTTTCTTTCAATGTAAATATGTTTATTTTTGCCAATAGTTTTTTCTATTTCTTTTGTTTTATTTAAACCAAGACAACAAATATTTTCATTTTTAAGTAGGTTTAAGGAAACAATAGAGTCCTTTCCTCCTCCTATTGGAAGAAGAGTCTTTTCTTCTGTTTTCACTTTTTTAACTTTGAATTTTTTTTGAGAATTAGAAATTATCTTTAAAAAATCTTTTTGCGTAAAATCTATTTTATTCTCAAAGAAGAATTCCCCCAAACCTTTAAGATATAATTTCTTCCAAAAATTCTTTTGTTTTAAGCTTAAGCTTCCGCACTCAATAATAATTTCTTTAGCACAACTTGCTTTATAATAACTAACAAGTTCAATCATTCCTAGATTAAAGACAAGGTTGTCTAAAATTTCTTTATCAAAATTATTTTTTTTAATTCCTTTTATTTTTAATGTTGGTTTGAATTCTATATTAGGCTCTAATAAAAAATCAAAAGAAATATTTAAACTTTCTTTTTCAAAAGCATATTCAAACTTTCTGTATCTAAAAATTGGATGTTTTTTTCTTAAGTCCATAATAGTTTAATTGCTACTCCTGTTAATGCAAAAATAATACTTAAAAGCCAAAGACGCATTGTAATCTGAGGTTGAGACCAATTCATAGCTTCTAGATGATGATGTATTGGTGTTGATTGCCAAATCTTTTTTTGTCTGAATTTTTTTGATAGGAGTTGAAGAATAACTGATCCTGCTTCAATAACTAAGATTCCCGCAATAATCGGTAGAACAAAAATAGAATCGGTTAAAAAAGCAACCACAGCCATAGTCATAGATAATCCCATTATTCCCGTTTCTCCCATATAGAATTTTGCTGGAGGAATATTAAACCATAAAAAGCTAAATAATGTTCCCGTTATAATAGAGCAAAAGATAGCTAAATCGTATTGTCCTTGAGCGAAAGAAATTATAGCAAAAGCGGAAAATATAGAAGCAAAGACTCCTCCTGCAAGTCCATCAATGCCATCAACAACTCCTCCTGCCCATGAAGCCAAACAAACAATAATAAAAAGAATGACAAAGAAAAATCCTAAATCAAAATCTATTCCTTGAGGGAAGTTTAGAAGTAGTGGAATGTGGATAGTTGTCCAACCTAATTTTAAATAAAACCAAAGACCTCCGACAAGTCCAATAGCAGAAATTAGAAGCATTCTTAAAGAGAAGGTTAAACCGCCTCCAATATATTTTCCTTTTCCCCATACAACAGCCATATCGTCAGCTAAACCGATGATAGAGGCAGTTATAATGGTAAAAAAAGGAAGCCAAGTTTCGTTTCTGGTAATAAAACTTAAGTTTTCAAGCCACCAAATATCAGTTATCTTAGAAAGTAAGGTAAAGGAAATAGCAATAATAAAAACTGTTCCCCAAATAATAATTCCTCCTCCTCTTGGAGTGTTTGTTTCTTTTTCTTTATGAAACTTTGCAAAAATTTCAGCCTCTTTCCCATCAATAGTTAAAGCGCGTACTTTTTTCTTCCAAAATTGTTTTGTATTTAAATAAGGAATTAAAAATTGAGCAAAGATAATCGCGATTAATGATCCTAAAGTTGTTAATCCAAGAAGTCTAATAGCATTATAAATTTCAATTGTCATGTTTAAAAAGTAAAAGAATTATTTACCCAGTTAGTTAGATTTTTCATTTCTCCAAATCTATCATTTGAGTTTATTATAATATTTATAATTATATCATTCAAATTATTTTTTGTCATTAGAATCAAACATCCGTTAGCTATTTCTGTATAACCTGTTTTTCCCCAAGTGCCATTAGGCATTTCTTTTAAAAGCGAATTAGTGGTAGTTATTTTGTGATTTACTCCTTCTTCGCTGACAACTGTGTATTCTTTGTTTGCCAATATTTCAGGAATAAGTGGATAGTTTTTAATAATGTCAGCAACAAGGATTGTTAAATCTTTAGCAGAAGAAGTATTATAACTTCCATTATCTTCATCTAGTCCGCTAGGGTTTACAAAATGCGTTTTTTTCATTTTTAATTTTTTAGCTTTTTCATTCATTAAGATAATGAAATTTTCTCTATTTAGTTTTGAAGCTAAGCATTCAGCGGCATCATTGCTTGATTCGATAAGCATTATATATAAAAGATTTTCAATAGTAATATGTTCTCCTAACTTTAAACTTCCTGAAGTTCCCCAAGCAGAAAGCATTTTTTCATCAATAAGTATTTTAGAATTTTTAGGATAATTATCAATAACAATAACTGCACTCATTAACTTTGTGATTGAGGCAATAGCTGTTTTTTCTTCTAAATTGTTTTCGTATAAAATTACTTTTTTATTATCAGTTAATAAAACAGAGGAAGCAATGTTCGCTTCTAACTTTAAGTCATAATCATTCTTCAGATAAGGTTTAAAGATTCTTTCATCTTCTAAAAAAGAAACAACATTTCCTTTTGCATTAGTAGTTGAGTTTTTAAAAGCAACAAAACAACCAATAATTACTATTAAAATTAAGATTATAAATAAAACAAGATTTTTATTCATCTTCTATTTTTATCCCAAGTTCTTTTAATTGTTTTTTAGAAACAGGTGAAGGTGATCCCATCATTAAGTCTTTATTATCTCCTGTTTTAGGAAAAGCGATTACTTCCCTTATAGATTCTTCCTCTAGAGCGACTGCAAAGAATCTATCAAGACCAGAAGCGATTCCTCCGTGTGGCGGAATACCATATTCAAAAGCATCGAAATAGTGTTTAAATTGAATACGAACATCTTTTTCTTCGTGTCCCATAACAGCAAAAGAAGTCTTTAAAATATCAATATCGTGAGCCCTTAGGGAACCTCCAGCAATTTCAAACCCATTCAAAACTAAGTCAAATTGGTGGGCAAGAATACTTGCTGGGTCTTTTTTAATTTTTTCAATATCTGTTTCTTGAGGTAAGGTAAAAGGATGATGGCAAGCTCCCCATCTTTTGTATTCTTCTTTCCATTCAAACATAGGAAAGTCAGTAATAAAATAAAAAGCAAGTTCGTTTTTATCAGTTTTATCTTTTCTCATATCAGGTTTATCGGAACCATATTTTTCCATGGCTTCTTTATAAGTCATTCTTGGAAAAGGAATTTGCTGAATGTGTTTTTCGGGAAATATTTTTTGAGTAACGTCAATATATATTTCTTCCATTAAATTCATAATTTCTTCTTTTCCTTCCGGGAAAGCCATTTCAATATCAAGTTGAGTGAACTCAGCTTGTCTATCTCCTCTTGGATCTTCATCTCTTAAACATCTTGCTATTTGGAAATATCTTTCAAAACCAGAACTAATTAACAGTTGTTTGTATTGTTGAGGACTTTGAGCAAGTCCATAAAAACTACCTTTAAAGTTCCTTGAAGGGACTAAAAATTCTCTTGCTCCTTCAACTGTTGATTTTGAAAGTATCGGAGTTTCAATTTCTACAAAATCTTTTTTTCTTAAGATTTCTCTCATTAAATTAATAGTGTCAGATCTTTTTTTAAGATTGTTTTTTAAACGATCTCTTCTGAGGTCGATGTATCTATATTCTAATCTATATTTTTCATTTATTTCATACCCATCAGTATCAATAGGAAAAGGCATTGTTTTTGCCCTTGAAAGTATTTTAACTTCCCTTGCCTTTATTTCAACTTTTCCCGTAGCTAATTCGGGGTTAATCATATTCTCTGGTCTTTCCTTAACTTCACCTAAAACTTCAAGAATATATTCTGTCTTAATTTCATTTTTAACAATTTCGTAACTTTCTCCCATTTTTTTAGTGAAAACAATTTGGCTCAAACCAGAAAAATCTCTTAAATCAATAAAGATAATATTTCCATGTTCTCTTATTGAAGAGACCCATCCTTTTAAAAGAACCTCTTCGTTTACTTTGTTAATTGTTTCAATGTTTAATACCCTTTTCATAAAATTATTCTTTAACAATACTTTTAATATTTCCCGTTGCTTTTAAATCTTTTTCAAACGCACCTAAATCTTCCGTTATTTTAAAACTTTCAATTTCTGTTTTTTGAGAAAGCCCTTTTTCGGATTTCATTTTTCTAATTTCTTCTAAATATTTTATCATTAAATCTCCTTTTCTTTCAATATCTTCGTCTATTAATTTTTCATTAAACTCAGGAAACTTAGTTAAATGAATACTTTTAACACCTTCTTTTTCAAAGAAGTAGTTTTGATATATTTCTTCAGTAGTAAAAGGGATTATTGGAGCGAACATTTTGATTATAGATAAAATTGATTTGTACAAAGTATATTTAGCAGAATCTTTATCTTCCCCATCTTCTCCATAAATTCTTGATTTAGATAGTTCTAAATAGTTATCACAGAAATTACCCCAGAAGAATTTTTCAATTATTGTTTTTGCTTGAGAAATTTCTCTTTTAGTATATAGGTCGTTAACTTCTTTAATTACTTTATTTAATTTAATAAAAAAGTATTTGTCTAAAATATATAGTTCTTGAGGGGCTTCCTTTTTTAAATTTGAAGAAGCAAAATTACAAGCATTGGTAATTTTTGTGATTAACTTTTTCCCGTTTTTAAGTTCATTTTCATCATATTTAATATCTTTCCCCCAGCCAGTGTTAGTTGCCCAGTATCTTAAACAATCAGCGCCATACTTTTCAATTACATCTTTTGGTTCAACGATATTTCCTTTTGATTTGCTCATTTTTTCTCCCTTTGGATCTAAAACAAAACCAGAGATTAAAGCTTCTTTCCATGGAATAGAATTATTGATATATTCTCCTCTAACAACAGTATAGAAGAGCCAAGTAGAAATAATATCATGAGCTTGAGCTCTTACATTCAATGGAGTTATCTTTTTATGAATAAGGTTTTCTAAAATTTGAGGAGTCAAAGAGCTTGTAGCCCAAGTATCCATAACATCTTTTTCAGGAATAAATGAATCGCTTCCGCAAGAACATTTATTTTTTGGCTTAGAAGAAATAGGATCGATTGGAAGATCTTTTTCGTCAGGAGTCATTATCTGACCACACTTTTCACAATACCAAACAGGGAAAGGAATTCCAAAAAACCTTTGTCTTGAAATACACCAATCCCATTTTAAATTATTAATCCAGTTTTCGTATCTGTGTATGGCGTGTTTCGGAGTCCAATTAATTTCTCTTCCCCTTTCAATAAACTTTTCTTTATTTTCAAGGATTTTAATAAACCATTGACTTGTAGATAATATTTCAATTTCTGTTCCGCATCTTTCATGTACATTAACTAAATGTTCAATAGAAGTTTCTTTAGTTATTCTATTTTCTTCTTTTAACTTTTGGACAATTTTTTCTCGCGCCTCCTTTATTTTCAAACCAGAAAATTCTCCAGCAAGCGCTGTCATTTTTCCAAATTTATCAATTGATGTTTTTAATTCTAAGTTATGCCCCAAATACCATTCAATATCTGTTGTGTCTCCAAAAGTACAGCACATAACAATTCCTGTTCCTTTTTCTTTATCTACTTTTTCATCAGCGATAATTGTAACCTCGTCATTAAAAATTGGAGTGATAACTTTTTTAGAGATAAGGTGTTTATATCTTTCATCTTCATTATTAACAAAAATAGCACTGCAAGAAGATAAAAGCTCTGGTCTTGTTGTTGCAATAGTAATCTTTCCACCATCTTTTAAATCAAAATCAATATTGTAAAAAGTTGAAGGAATGTTTTTATCTTCAAGCTCAGCTTGAGCAACAGCTGTTCCGCAAAGAGGACACCATAAAATAGGAGCTTCTTTTTTGTAAGCTAAACCCTTTTTTAAAAGATCTAGAAAATATTTTTGTGATACCTTTTGGCTTTCTTTATCAATTGTTGAATAATTTAAATCAAAATCAGCGGACATTCCTATATCTTTCCAGCTTTGGATAAAAGCAGGTCTAGTTTCTGCTAAGGTTCTATTGCACAAATCAATAAAAGCCGTTCTTTCCATTCTTTGAGAAGAAACACCTTTTTCTTTTTCAATGAATCTTTCTGTCGCGAGCCCATTATTATCAGTTCCGAAAGGAAAAATAATGTTTTTACCTTTCATTCTTTCAAAACGAACGATAACATCCTCGTGAGTATATGAAGAAGCGTGCCCAATGTGCATTTTTCCACTCATTGTTGGTGGCGGAGTATCTACAGAATAAATTTCTTCATTAGAAGCCTCATCATATTTATAGACATGATTTTCTTCCCAATATTTTTGCCATTTTTTTTCTGAGTTTTCCATAGATTTATTATATACAAAATTAGAAAATATTCCGAAAAACCAAAAGCAGGATGTTAGCAGAAACATGTTTGAAGTTGCCCCGGAAATGCACCCTTACCGGCATAATAAAAATGTGCACTTTCGGCGGAGAAAATTGAGCAGGCATCATGTATAATATTTGCTTGGTGGACTCCCCCGAAAGGGGAATTGAATATTCCGGTGCGGCGGAGCCGCCAGTCCGGTGTGG
>ENA-UOOK01004985-UOOK01004985.1-fermentation-metagenome-genome-assembly--contig:-NODE-4985-length-13714-cov-2.938795_pt1 | contig 13714 bp, 10 predicted proteins | sample MGYA00245777_ERZ724023 | MGnify/ENA primary metagenome ERZ724023 (study PRJEB28704, sample SAMN03018312) | fermentation metagenome | biome: anthropogenic terrestrial biome; feature: soil; material... | reverse complement strand
CCCATACTGTTTCAATGAATTCAGGGTGTGAAATAGTAACCTCATTATCCTTGCTAAAAACTGGTATCACACAGTCTTTCCTAAGATGATTTATATCTACATCCTTGGTATTAGCTTCTATAAAAGGATTTCTTTTCCATCTTTTTTCCTGTTTAACACTCCTATGTACCTCATCTTTGTTGTTAATTATTTGCAGAGTAGGAACTATTAATTGATTCCTAACCGGTTGTAATTGCATTGTTGCTTCCATTTTTTGATAGATTTGAATTAAAATTGAAATTACATTAAATTTTTACACTCCTATTAAAACCTTACAATGTGTTTTTAAAACGAAATAAATTGTGACTAAGTCACAAAAAAATACACCGCAAAAATAAACGTTCTCTAATAATAACCTCTCAAAAAAGATAGTCTGTTAGACACAAAGAACCGTTGTCACTTCTTGCTATTCGAACTAATTATTGTATTTTTATTAATATATATATTTTTAAAGCACAAAAACAAAGATTTTCAATCAATAATTAGGAATCTTTGTGATTTGCAATTTTCACTCTATTGGGATATAAACAAACCCAAACTTCTACTGATAATATTTGAAGATCAATATTTTTTGGAACCGACCCATAAATTTTAAACTGCACAAATCAAATCGTTTTGTAGTTATTCAGGAGGGATCCCTATGAGCCATGATCCAGAGATCAAAATTACCGATCTGATACAGCATATGACTGCATTGAGCATCGAAACCGGGGATATGGAGCAGCTTCTTGAGCTCCTTTCAAAGTTTACACATGTGGCCGCAGCGTTCATTGACAGTGAGAAAAAATTGACTGTGACAGGCAATTCTCCTGAGGTTTTTAAAGAAAACGTCAGACTCTATCCTTTTGAGGAAATTCAGCGAATCTACTACAGTTACACAATAACATCTGCTTCCGATCACATTGGTTCTTTGATCCTTGATATCCCTTTTGGTTCCAACTTACCCTCTAAGGACCTGCTGCCTCACTTTGCAAACTCAGCAAAGATATGCAGGATGAATGAGATCAATGACACTTTTTTTTCTGAAAGCGACGACACTATGCTTTTCTCTTTACTGAAAGGAACCACAGAAGACATGGGTTATGCCAAAACATGGCTCAAGAAAAAAAGGATCAACAGCGAAGGTAAGTTCAGGGCTGTTTCGATCTGGTTAAAGGGGCACCAGGACCAAGGAATTTCAGAAGAAGAAATTTTCGCAGAAAGAAAACTTTTATGTCAACGCTATTACGGAATATCCAGATGCTCTTCTTTACCATTTTTATATTTAATGGATCATGAGATGATTTTCTTTCTTTTTTCAGTGAACGAAAACTCTTCACTGAAACCAATAATCATTAATTTTAGTGAAATATCTTCACACCATCTTTCAGAACACCATAAGTGCAAACTTATTCCGTTAATTGGATGCGGGGATGAAGGAGCAGGTTACGAGGAGATAGCTTCTTCATGGAAAAATTCGATAAGTGCAATACGGCATACGATAATATGCTCCAAACAACACTTATCTTCAGAATGGACAGATATGGGAGCTGAAAAAATTTGCGCTTCGTTGGCAAACAATGCCGAACATTTGGTTCAATGCAAAAAAATCCTATACCCCTTGTTGACATATGATAATTCTCACCATGGAAGCTTGTTCCGGACTATGGTCGTCTTTGTCCTTAACCATTGGAACCTTACCCTTTCAGCTAAAAAAATGTTTCTTCATTATAATTCAATAAAATATCGTTATAACAATATCTCTGAAATACTGGGAATGGATCTTGACGATCCTCAAAACAGGTTCGATCTTTCTCTCCTTGTAAAAATATACCTATACTCTCTCGATGTGAAAGAGTTGGATTTATTGATCTCAGGATGCTGACAGCAGTTGACTTATATCTCAAACTGGGGTAAGCTTGCCCGCAATATCCAAAAAACGACGAAGGCGAGTGATCCCATGTCAGCTGACCGAAGCAAGACCAAATCTCTGAAATATACTGCTCTCAAATCATCTGCTGCTCTTTTTACCGGAACAGGATCACCGCGACCTCGACCGTAGACCTGCCTCTTTAGTGCCGTGGACAAATTGCCCCATGGCCGTTTCTGAATATTTCTGAACTGTTAATCTAACAATCTGTCTGTGGCTGCGGCACAAATTTGCGCCGTTACAGTTGACCTATAAGCTTATGCGATCAACGGACGCATTTTTATGCAGACCGCCGGCATCTGCTTATTTGATGATAAGAGAGGAAATGATCCTATGAAAAACATAAATGAAAAGAAAATCGGAATGGTCGGTTTCGGCCACCTTGGAAGTTCTATAGCGGAAGCATTGCTCAACGGAGGGTTTTCGAAGTCAAACCTTATGATCTCTTACAGGGGAAGCCGGGCCACAATGGACAGGGTCTCCGGGATGAAGTTGGAGAGTTGTGTCAAGGATCCTAAGTATCTGATGAAATACTCAGACATCGTCATACTTGCGGCCAGACCTCAGAATATCAAGGAAATTGCGCAGAACTATGTCAGGAAAGATACTCTCATAATCTCTTTCATGGCTGCCCTGCCACTTTCAGCCCTGAGTTCATTTTTTGACTGCAGTATTTCAAGGGCGATGTGCAGCGGCCCAGAAACGATATCAGGAGGAAGGGGCATCTGTGTCCTCCATCACGGAACTGATGCTGCTAGGAAACTGGTAAGCCTTTGTGGAATGAGAGAAATGCAAATCAGGACAGAAGACGAGATAGACGCATTCACCGCCGGAATATGCATCCCTCCCATTCTTATGAATATCAAAGTGGATGAGCGGGAGAGGATAAGTACACTCAAAAAGATGGCCCTTCGGTGGTCCGTTTACCGTGAACTTTCCGGCTGGATCAAAGCTGAACTTGCATCCTCAGCTTCGCAAGACGACAAAAAATCTCTCGAAAACGTCTCAACAAAAGGCGGAGTCTCGGAGGCAATGGTTTCAGCCCTCCTGAACGGTTCATCATTTTTGTCCTCTGTCGAAAGAGGCATCGAACGCTGTGCCGAGCTGAGGTCGGAGCTATGCAAAAACCTCGCGGTGAAGGCCGCGTGATTCCTAGTCTTATATATGAAAAGACAAACCCGGCCGGCTGAATGCCGGCCGGGTTAATTGCATCTATGTCGGGTTTTTCTTAGACAGAGACCTGTACTTCTTTATACTATCATCTGGTGTTCCTGTACGTTCTCTCTTCTCCAGAGGCATGTGTCCTGACGGACGCACTCATGACACATGGAGCCTACCTTGATGTCTTTGTACCCGGGGCCTGTTCCTATAATGGTGGAATTAGAGATCTTCGGCAAAAGGAAGTGCGATTCGTTGACACGAATACCAATAGTCTCTCCCCCGGCAAGCCGGTAAAGGTCGCTCTGACCAGAAACATCCCATCCTGTCACTGAACCCGGCTGCATGGAAGGCCCTACTCCCCAGCTCCTTTCTTTTGCCATCTCCTCAACTGTACGCCTGAGAAGTTCGGAGAGTTCGCCAAGTGCTTTTACTGCAAAGGCGTCAACATAGTACATAAAAAGGTATTCCTCTTCAGAAGAGTATTTTTCCATTGCTTCCACTATCGCGGGACCTGCGGTACAGAGCCCGACAACTGCCTTTTCAGCCGGCTCAAGGTACTTTATCCTCGGGCCTATGTATAGCTTTTCCCTTCTCTCTTCGGCTGGAAGAAAGAGTTTTAACGTTTTATCATCTTCGATACCTTCGACGTCAAATATCTCATATACTGCCTTCAGGTCCAGCAGGCCGATGCCTTCCGTATATGCTCTTTCGGCTGCCTTTATCATCTCAGGGGCAGGCTCCCTTCCGGTACCCCTTTTCATGTTCGCAAGAAGGTCTTCCCATTTAAAAGTTATCTTATTCAGCGTAAGCAGCATTGCGTTTCCCCCTGTCGTTTATTTCGGCATCTTAAAATGTCATGCTGCCGACGAATATTTCCTGAAAGTCTTTATGGCCGGCAAGTTCTATGTGTTCTGCCTGTTTGATGATATTTGCCGCCGTATCCCATAGTGTGGGGTCATTGAGCATGAGGCATGCACCTGCTCCGGCGCTGTTGCCTATGGGTTTTATCCTCTCCCTGGGTACGTCGGGAAGGATGGATATCCTTACGGCATTTTCTATGTCTATGTAGTTGCCGAAGGCGCCCGCAAGGTATACGTTTTTTATGTCGTCAGGCTTTTTGCCTGCTGTTTCCAGGAGGATCCTGGCCCCGGCCGCTATGGCCCCTTTGGCAAGCTGGATCTCCCGTATGTCTCTCTGGGTTATGCCAACTTCGGGGTTGTTTCCGTACTGCCCCTCTTCTGCGAGTGTGAAGGAGAGGTCTTTGCCTTTCTCTCCTTTGTATTTTTGAGCTAGTTCGGCTTCTATGTTTTCTTTTTCCGCAAATCTCCCGCTTGGCGTTATGACCCCTGCTTTAATGAGTTCGGATACTGCGTCCACTAGACCGGAGCCGCATATGCCGACGGGAGGCATGTCGTCTATGGTGGTTATGGACATGCCGCTTCCGTTTTTCTTTACGCTGTCTATTGCTCCGGGTGCGGCCCTCATTCCCATTTTTATCTTTGCACCTTCGAGCGCAGGTCCTGCTGCGGCGGAACAGCAGAGCATAAAGTCTTTGCTGCCGAGGACCATTTCGTTGTTGGTGCCTATGTCGACGAGAAGGGAGAGTTCGTCGCTTTTATGCATGCCTGTGTATATTATTCCCGATACGATGTCCCCTCCCACGAAACCGTGGATGTTGGGGAGCAGTTTCACTTTGACTTCTTTTTCCGCTTCAATGCCAAGTTCTGCGGCATCAAATTCAAGGCTGCCGTAAAACTGGGGTTTGAAGGGGGATCTGCCTATGCTTTCGGGGGATATGCCGGCAAATATGTGTTCCATTGTTGTGTTCCCCGCAACGGCTATGCTGTCTTTGGCTGAGGAGCTGCGGCCGGTCTTTGAAAATACTTCTTTGATCAGGGAGTTTATCTGTCTTATTACTGCAGATTGAAGTTCTGAGAGCTTTTGAGGGTCATCCCCTATGCAGCTTATCCTTGAGATGACATCGGCACCGAAGGAGGTCTGAGGGTTTATGGCTGATGAGGCGGCAAGGGTCATCCCTGTGCCCAGATCGACCAGGTAGGCAACTATTGTCGTGGTGCCTATATCGACGGCTATGCCGCTTCCATGATCTCCGCGGGAGGGTGCGGCTGTATGGGGGCTGTTTTGGAATGTGTCGAGGACTTTGATGTTCTGCGAGTCCTGGACGGGGACGGATATTTTCATTCCTCCGGATGCCTTTGTCTGGCAGGCCAGTCTGTAACCGGAGGCCAGCTCTTCCGGCGAGAATATTTTTTTCTCTTTTGAGGTGGGCTCGGGCAGACTGTCGCTTAAGATGACTCTGCACTTGCCGCAGATCCCGGTGCCACCGCACGGCTGGTCTATGTATATCCCTTTGCGGATAAGGAGTTCTCCTAGCGTCTCCCCGGGCAGATATTCTGTCCATCTGCCAAGTTCTGTTATAAATACCTTTGGGTCCGTCTTTTCATTCATATCAAATCACCTTTGAAGTTGCTCTTATTACTGTCCCTGACTGAATAGAATATTTCTGTCCAGAGGTGTATCTTTGTACCTCCTGAAGTCTCAGCCTTTTCATCGATCCTGCTGCTTTCGACTATCGGGTATTCAGCCCCTGATTTTTTTGCACGGTCGCATATCCATGGGGTCATGTATGCTTCCGCTTCTTCTACTGCTGTGTCCAGGTCATGATAGTCGTAAATCCCGCCCGGCAGGTGAACACGGAAGACGTCCCCCTTCATCGGGGTTATCCAGACCGAATATTTCATTGAAAAAGAGCTTACTGCAGCACCCACGGCTCCGGCAACTTCCGCGTTGGGAGGGATGTTGCCCTCTTCACCGAGCAACCCCGCTGTCTCTTTTATGAAAGCCCATGCCGGAGCGCCGATGCCGATTATATCGGAATTGATCCTTAACTGGAGGGAAGGACCTTTTTGACTGTCATTAAACAGCATCTCTGTAAGAAACTTTTCCGTGTATTCGGTAATATAAGATCCGAGCCCGTTAAGCATCATGCTCTTCTTGAAAATGTTGAGCGCTGCAAGGGTAATGAATTTTTTGTATACCGACTCCGCCGTTCTTTCCGGACTCTCTTTGCCCCCCGAAAGTATTTCGGCACCGGTCATAGAAGCACCCCTGTCCCATTTATCTAGTTTTCCAAGAACATGAAGGGCGTCCGTGGGAGTGAATCCTGCAAAATCAAGCAGTCCGGCTTTTTGCATTTCTTCCAGTTTAGAAAAATAGATCCTTGAAAGGAATCCTTTTTCTGCAAGAGCTTCCCTGCTGCATATACCGTTTTTAATTCCCTCATTCAGCTTTGATTCCAGAACTCCATCTTTTGAGATGGCCCTGTTTTTTATGATGAGGAGCGGCTCTTTAGGTTCTTTTGGTTTCTTCGACGGGACAAGACACTCTTTCAGAGCAGGGGTTTCAGAAACTGCAGAACATAAGGGCCTTACCCTGCCGGGACCTATCTCAAAGATATCCCTCTTGTTATCGTACATGACCCTGCTGTCTCCGCCGAGACCTACTGTAAATATATCTATAGCTTTTATTAGGGTTCTGTGACTGCCAACGCTTGCTCCGCGGGCAGAAATTCTAGGATCCCCGTTTTTGTCTAGGTAGATTATGTCTGTGGTCGTACCTCCGATGTCCACGACCCATGAACCTCTGTCCAGGTCCCGTGTTTTTACAAGACAGGCCGCACCAACAGCGCTTGCCGCAGGACCGGATACTATGGTCTCAATTGGATGTTCCTTAGCCCATTCTGAACTGACCAAAGATCCGTCTCCCCTGACTACTGAGAGAGGGACAATGATACCTCGGTCTTTAAGCACTTTTTCCACGGATCTCAAAAGATCCATAACTATTGGTATCAGTCCTGCATTGAGTGAAACAGTCGCTGCACGCAGTATGGCATCAAGGTCTGAGGAAAGTTCATGCCCGCAGGTCACAGGCATTCCCGGACACAGCGATATGATTTCTTCCCTCACCGCTGTCTCGTGGGATGGGTTCCTTACAGAGAAAAATCCGGATACAGCCATCGATCTGACAGAGTCCGCCAGTTCTTTTAAGGAGGCTCTAAGACCGGCAAGGTCAAGCGGGGCCTGCTCGTTGCCCTTTGTATCATGCCCGCCCGATATCAGTATTACCTTATCTGTGCCAAACTTATCGCCCTTAACGGCTCGGTCGACCTGTTCTTTATCATAACCGATAAGGACAAGGCCCGAAGCTTTAGTCTTTCCCTCCACTATTGCGTTTGTGGCAAACGTGGTCGCAAGATTGACAGCCTTTATGTCTCTGACATCGATCTCTCCCAGAATAAGGTCCAGACCTCTGTCAATAGTCGACACAAGGTCGTCATGATCCGTAGGAGTCTTTACCGAAGCCTCAACATAAGCATCGGCAAGACGCAGAAAGGCCAGGTCAGTAAATGTCCCACCCGCATCTATGCCAAGTATTCCGTCTTTTATCATTTCAGATACCTTATCCTTTATAAGTTTTCTCTCTGTGACTTGATCATAGTGTAATGTTTCTTTCAACAAGTGTCTTTTCAAGTTTACGCATTTTTGTAATGGATTTATCTTTCTTCATGGCACCGGTTTCTATCACAAGCACCTCGACAGCCGTTATTGCTGAAACTATGGAATAATGGTCTTCCGCCTGTTCAACACAAAGCAGTATATCAGCATATTGTGCTGCAGGACAAAGCTGACTGTTGGTCAGGACTATCGTCTTGATCGAATTGTTGTGACCGTACTCCGCAGCCTTGATCGATGTTACGGCATAATGAGGACCACCCATAGATATTACTGCTATCACATCATTTACACCCAAACCGCTGAGCATGTCATACATCTCATCCTCGCCATAGCTGATCATAAAAACATTGTCCATCATCTGGCTCAGCATGGAATGCAGATATATTCCCACTGCACGGGACGACCGAACTGCGACTATATAGACTTTTCCGGCATTACTTAACGTTTGTGCTGCTAAGCTGACGGCCTCCGCAAGATTGTTGCTGACCGAAGAAGTAATGGCAGAGATATTGTCTCTCGCTACCCAAGTCAGCACATGGGGATCGGGTCTCTCTTTTTCCAGTGATTTTTCAACATTCCACCAAAGCGGTATCTTGTCGTCTATTATGTAACTTTGAATTCTTCCTATCATATCGCGATAGCTTTCAAAGCCCAATGATTTTACTGTCCTTACTACGGTCGCAGGGCTTATATTGCTGTTCCTGGCAAGTTCTTCCACAGTCCAGAAAGCTATTTTCTTGTGGTTACTGATAATATAGCTGCACAGTTCCCTCTGTCTTGGACTTAGTTTCATCCCTTCGTTCCTGAAAACAGAAAATAAGTCATTTTCCTTTTTATTTACTCCGGAGAACTGTTCTTCATTATTCATTTTCCCACATCTTTTCGGCACAGAATGTAGTTCTTCAATCACTGTTTTTTTTAGTTATTGTTACTTCTCCCGTAGTTCCGTCGATCTCTACCCAGTCTCCTGTCGATATAGCTTTGATCGGATCAATATCCGCGAAGTCGACTACGGCGGGTATGTTCATGCTTGCTATCGCAACGCCCAACCGGGCATCTATCTTCGTGGAGATCCATCCCGCCGGTTTGACCCCCGCGATCAGCGCACCCTTAAAATGGGCCGAAAATCCATTTGATCCCTTTGCACAAGGGACGACCAGTATGGCATTTTTTATAGATATGCCGTAATTGATGCTTCCCTTTTCGTATACTACTCCGTCAACATCCCCCAAGGCACCGGAATTTCCGGCTATACTATCGGGGAATACTATCGCAGGGCCCGATGCTCTCCCTTCCAGAGCGCCCCTGCCTTTGATGATGATCCTTTCCATTATTCGGTCTCCCCCCATCTTCCCTTTACGGCTGCATCTATGCAACGCCTGATATCTCCGTAATAGACCGGCACTTTTGTCTGGTGTCTTATGCCTACCGCCTGTTTAACGCCGTTCATCACCATTCCTGTCGCATGTTTATGGCTCTCTTCCCTCATTACTATAGGACAGCTTCCGGTAAGGACGAATGCCCCGGAATCCTCAATATCTTTGGTATAACAATTTACATCTGCCATCGCCTTGGTTGCGTAATCGGTCCATACAAGGAGCTCTGTCCCCTCTTTTATCTTTTTGCCTTTGATGTATTCAGATATCTCTTTCAGTTCATCGAGGGAAAGATGCGGGCAGCCAATGCTTATATAATCTACCGGACCGCTTCCCGCATCGCATATCTTAGACAAAGATTCTGCGATATCATTTTCGGTTATTTCAATTTCATGCCTGCAGGTTTTTCCTCCTGTAGCCATTTCAAGAGTCTGAGCTTCCGGCGTTATACCCACTATGTGACAGAGCTCAGTTGCGCTGGACACCGATATTGAGGACGAGAACTGGCGCATCCTGTTTATCTCGGGCCTTTTGAAATCTCCGACTAAAACCGGTACAACATTTTTGGGCAATTTTCTGCCTATCGTGTAACCAAGAACGTCCCATTCCGAAACACTTTCCACTTCGCACTTGACCTTTACAAGGCAGTCAGCATATCTGTTTTCTTTGATATGCATCCCCCACTTGGGTGTCCTTCCCGTTATTGCTGCACATACCGCAGCCTCTACTCCGTCAGAATTGCCATAAGCTCCGAAAAAGGAATTGCTTATTACAACATTGCTGGATTCAGTAGAGAGAAAATGTTCCCCCATCAGAGGGATCCATCCGACATAGTAAGGGGTGCATGATTCGACGATCTTCACTCCCATCTTCTTGGCAGCCTCTGTGTAAGCCTTGTTCCTGTCGCTGTATTCCCTTGAAAGATGTGTCTTGTCACAGTTCCACATGTCGCAGCTTGCAGCACAGGTCTGGACCTTACATTCCGTAGCCATCTCCCCCAATTCGATATCTTCATCGGAACAGAGATAAAACTCCGAAAAGATTTTTTTATATTCTTCACCATGCTTGTAGCAGTCCAGATAGTGCTGGGCACCTATAAACAATGTGGCTCTCGACACTTCGCAAAATTCCTCGGCACCAAGTACCTTGGCGTAGCGGACATTGAATTCCATCGCTTTCTGTTTGAACTTCCCCATTTTGCCTTCTAGCATTGCCTTTTCATGATCTGTCAACTTCAACATCTGATCACTCCTCTGCGGGATCCTTTATTGTGTTCTATTATCTTATCTACCCAAAGCATAAGTATTACAAAAATAATTATTACAGTACCAACAACCGACTGATTGTTGAAACTTTCCTTTCCAAGCGTGACCCCAAGAAACAGTGCTACAAGAGGATTGACAAAAGAAATACTCCCAAGACGGCTCGGTGGTTCGACTGACGCGAGCCAGCTGTATGACGAGAACGCCACTACCGATCCAAAAATAATGAGATATAAAATACCCCCGTATGCCGCGAACGGTATTGTTAAAATTGACGGCATCTTTTCACCCATTGCTCTTCCCGCTGCAATTTGGATAGGGGAGCTGATAAGCATCGCAATGCCGGAAGAGAAAAAATTGGAAGTGGGCCTGGGACATACTTTCAAAAGTAAACTTCCGACAGCCCAGGAAAAAGATCCAACCATTAGGACAAAAACAGCAAGAGGGCTGATCAATAATCTCGTTCCCGAAGGATCTTTTGAGAATATTATCAGGCTGACTCCAATGATGCCCGCGCTCACGCACAGATAGTTCATAAGCGACTGTTTTTCCTGGTGGAAGAAAATCCTGTCAAGGACGATCATCATTAAAGGGATTATCGACTGGATAACTACAACAACTGAGGATGGTACATACTTGCACGACCATGATGTACCGGAATTTGAAACTGCAAGAAGCAGGAAAGCCATTATTAAAGTGTTGATCCATTCTTTGCCACTAGGTAAGGAATGTTTTCTAAAAGTGCACCAACAGACAATGATAACACCTGCCCCCAAATATCTTAAAGCTGAGGAATGAAGTGGAGGAATGTGTTTCACTACAATTGATATTGCAAAAGCCGTTGATCCCCAGATAAAATAAGTGGCCAGATAGGCCAGTATAAGTTTTATGCTTTTCATTTCCTCAGTTAACCGGGGCATATCGATCCACCTGCGATCCTAAAGCTACTTCCCAATTTTATCCAAAAGTTCTCTCGCCTTTATATGAGAATCATCAATTTCCAACGTCTTCGATAAAGCCTGTTTCGCATCTGTCTTAGATCCTGCTCCCAAAAGAGCCAGACCAAGATAAAACCAATAATCCGGATCACTTTTTAACTCACCGCTCAAATCTTCAAGTTGCTTTACAGCACCTCTGTAATCTTTCTCAGCAATATACTTCTTACCTTTAGCAAATCTGTTCTGTGCAATTTTTGTCTTCACTTTGCCCCAACCATAGATGAAAACGGCCATTATGATCAAACATAACAGTAGGTCCATTCCATCTGACATGTCCATTTAATCATCACCCTGTTTTGATAAAGGCCCGGCTTGTCAAAATAAAATGCCGGGCCCCATCGGTTTATTTATTCATTGTTAAAAGCTTTTTACGCTGCGTTCTCTTCCATATTAAACTCTTTTATTATCTCAGCTTCACCCTCACGCAGAGCATTGGCAGGGATATCCGCGTGCCAGCCGCTCAGCATTTTGCTCAATACGATACAAGCTATCGCAGCACCTGTAAGTATGAGAGCCGGTGTCAATATTATGCCGTTTGCTACAAGGCTGGGTACTATAGTAACAACTGCTATCTCAAAGAAAGAGATAAATACATAGGCAAGCCCGTAGTCCTCAAGTGTCTTGGTCTTGAATCCTGGGTCAACGACACGGAGAAGAGTGACTCCCATCGCCACAACACCCGTATTCCAACCATAGACAAAGATACTGCGTTCGAACCAGAAGTTGTGGAAGACTCTGCGTCCCAGAAAAAGAGCAAAAGAAACGCAAAGGAATACCCCGAAAGTGAAAAGGATCAGCATTGGCATCGCATATTTGACAACAACGGAAACCTGGATGCTCGCTACACCAAACGCTACAAGATAGTCTGTTACCCATGAACCGATCCTGTTCATAACATGCTTGTCGACATAATGCCCAAGACGTATTCCGTCAAGAACCTTCTGAATCAAGACACCCGCAAGCATTGAGAGGCACATCATCGGTATCTCATATTTACCCGGCATCAGCGTTTTTGAAAGGGTGTAGACATAATAACCCAAAGCAAATGCTGCCATTGTCAATGCAAAGTGCCAGGTGAAGGGATCAAGTGCTATCGGGTTAACTGTTTCCTTACCCATTGAAACTCTTTCCTTTTCGGGGACAAAACCTGTAAGCATGCTTTCAGGAAGGCTCGCAACATCTTTTACAAGTCTCGTCCAACCTTTACGAGTCGCGATGTTTATCAATATCATACCGCCTATAACTCCGGAAAGAAGTCCTACCGTGGCAGATGTATATCCCACTGTCAAAGCCTCTTCCCATCCGTAATTCTGCATTGTTTTGCCTATTGCAGTCGCATACCCATGTCCACCGACAAACCCGGCAGGAAGCATAAGGGCAAATCCTTGATGGATCTCCGGGAAGAGAGGGGCTAGTATAAAAAGTCCGAAAAGAAGAGCTATGCCGAACTGCCAGAATTCACTGCCGAGATTATAAAAGAAGGTATCGCCAATATCCTTCACCATTTTGCCAAAAGGAACTTTTTTGGCATTTTCTTCTTTGCCGAGGAAAAGGGTGGCGAATAGGACTACGACCAGAAGGTAAGGATAAGATGACATATAGGGGGTGCCGCTCTCCCTTACCGCGAAAGGCAGCACGTCAAGGAACTGCCATCCGCAAAAGAGAGCGATAAATCCGGCGATCAGAGAAGACGGCATGTAGATATACTGGAGCAGTTTGACTTTGGAACGAAGTAAGTGGGCAAAAAGCAGGATGATCGACATTAATCCAAAATCCATAAGCATTTCATACGGTCCGAACATTGATTTTCCCTCCTGTTTATAGACTATTTTTTATTTTAATTGTTTGCCGTAAGACAGAGTGACTTATCCTACGGCAAACAAAGGAGCACTATTCCCCGTACACCTTACCAGTCTCAGGGAGCATTTCTGATATCTCTTTCCTTATCTGGGAGTCTACATCCGGGTCAATAGGAATCGGTTTATGGTTCTCAAGATAGCTTATCGCCAACAGTCTGGCCCTTTCTTCAGCACTCAGTTTCCCTTCTGCTTCCCACACCATTCTGGGTTTGCGGTCAGCGAGTACAGGATAGAAAAATTCATCCCTCATGTGAGCTGTGGTATGTTCGTCTCCCAGATAATTTCCTCCAGGGCCGACCCTCTTTATGCAGTCAAGAGCAAGCTTGTCCGGGTCTACTTCAATACCGGCAAGGACTCTTCTTGCCATACCCGCTATATCGTTGTCTATGACATAAGTCTGTAGGGAAATCGTGAGTCCGCTTTCGAGAAGCCCTGCTGCGTCATGGATATAGTTCGCTCCCGCCATTGCGGAAAGAAGAACGTTGATTGCGGGCTCATAGGCAGACTGTGAGTCAGGTATCTTTGATTCACTGGGACCTGCGGTGTTGTAGATCGGAAGATCATTGCGCCTTGCC
>ENA-UOOK01004983-UOOK01004983.1-fermentation-metagenome-genome-assembly--contig:-NODE-4983-length-13717-cov-30.908725_pt1 | contig 13717 bp, 17 predicted proteins | sample MGYA00245777_ERZ724023 | MGnify/ENA primary metagenome ERZ724023 (study PRJEB28704, sample SAMN03018312) | fermentation metagenome | biome: anthropogenic terrestrial biome; feature: soil... | reverse complement strand
CCAAGATGATATGAATTAATATCCTTAAAATTGATTCCTGCTCTCAAACAAAGCTGTCTTAATCCTTCCCTACTTCCCGTTGCTATTTGTTTTAGTCCATAACTTACAAAAATTCTATTTATACCTGTTAAAGGCATTAGGTCTGTAACTGTTGCCAAGGCAACTAAATCTAGTCCTTTGCTATCAGGAGATATACTGTAATTCATCCCTACCTGTTTTCGTATCTCTTGGATAAGGAGGAAAACTACTGCTGTTCCACAAATCTGAGTAAAAGGGTATTCATGGTTTGGATACATCTGATGAACTAACGGATATGAAAGTTCTGGGGAAAGATCTTCTGGAGGTTGATGATGATCTGTAATAATTACAGAAAGATTCTTTTTTTTATATTTATTAATTAATTTTTCATCTCTTACTCCACAATCAACGGATATTAGAAGCTCCCCACCTAACTCCAACACATCTTTTAATGAATCTTCTGTAAGACCATACCCTTGCTCAATCCTATTGGGGATATATGGTATTACATCTACTTTTTTTTCTAAAAATTCTGATAGCTCTCTGTACAAAAAATCCCAAAGGAGCGAAGTGGCACATATACCATCTGAATCAAAGTCCCCGTGAATTACAATCTTTTTTCCCTTATTTACAGATTCAATTATTAACTTGGCAGCAGACATACTATCAAAAAGGCTACTTGGATCTGGGATGTCATCTAAAGATGGAGAAAGAAAGTGCTCTGAATCCTTAATCTCTCTACTTTTTAGAATATATTCTAAAATATCATTAATTTTTTTCTTTTTTGGAAGATTCCACTCTCCTCTACTCTTCAGACTCATTATTTATTAATCTCTCAATTAAATCCCAGTCAAAGCCTTTTCTATGCAAAAAATCAATCTTCTTTCTATCTTTCTTTGAAAGTTTACACTCTCCATACTTCTTTTCAAATACTCTTTTAAGGATATCAAATTCATCTTCTACTAGTTCATTAACTTTTTGTTGTGCTAAATCTTTTGAAATACCCTTTGAAATCAATTCAGATACAAGAATATATTTCCCTCTTGGCTTACTTTTTATCCGTGAAAGAACAAACTGTTCTGCAAACTCCTCGTCATTTATATATGAGTAACTTTTAAGCTTTTCAATTACTACACTCACAATTTCGCTACTTGAAGCTTTACTTAAATCTTCAAACCACACACCTTTCTTTTTAAACAAGAGATTGTTTAAATACATCCTTATCTGCTTTTCACTTTTAATTGCCCTTGAAATATATGTAACTGCTCTGTTAAAAATTCTTTCTTTTAAATCATTATGAAGGATTTTGTCAAATTCATCCTCACTTAGTTCTTTCCCAACAAAAAGATTAAATTTGGCAACAGTATTTAGGGAGACACCACAGAAGAACCTGCCATCCAAAAACATATTTACTCTCTCGACATTCCTCTCTTGGGTTGCTAATTTAGTAATCTTCATTTCATCTTTGCTCTAACCTCTTTTTCTATCTTATCTCTTAATTTCTTGTCTTCTTTCAGTAATTCAATCGTTCCCTCTCTTCCTTGTGCCAATTGCTGATCTCCATACTTTATCCAGGCTCCTGATTTCTCAACAATACCTGTCTCTATTGCAGCGTCAAGAATACTGCTCTCTTTATCGATTCCGAAAGGATAAATCATATTAAAGGTAGCTTCCTTAAAAGGAGGTGCAACCTTGTTTTTAACAACTTTAACCTTCCTCGAATGACCTATTACCGCACCATCTTTAGTAATCTTGTCTTTCTGTCTAATATCCATTCTAATCGAGGCGTAAAATTTCAGAGCATTTCCACCTGTTGTTGTTTCAGGATTACCAAACATAACCCCTATCTTCATTCTAAGTTGGTTTAAGAAAATGATTGTAGTACCAGCCTTACTTGATATGGCAGTAATCTTTCTTAGAGCCTGAGACATCAATCTCGCTTGCAAACCCATATGACTATCCCCCATTTCTCCCTCAATCTCAGCTCTTGGGGTAAGAGCAGCTACAGAGTCAACAACAATTACACCAAATGCAGAAGATCTAACCAGTGTTTCCAATATCTCCAAAGCCTGCTCTCCGAAATCAGGCTGGGAAATATACAAATTATCAATATCTAAGCCAATATTTTTCGCATAGGTTGGGTCAAAAGCATGCTCTGCATCTATAAAAGCAACTGCCTCACCTTTCTTTTGTGCTTCTGTAAGAATGTGTAGTGCCAATGTGGTCTTTCCGGAGGATTCGGGTCCGTATATTTCAACAATTCTACCCTTTGGGACCCCTCCAACCCCTAAAGCTAAATCAAGAGAAAGCGCTCCCGTAGGGATTACTTCAATATCTACCCTCTTCTCATCTCCTAATTTCATAATTGACCCTTTTCCAAATTGTTTCTCAATTTGAGCTACGGCAATTTCAATAGCCTTGTTTTTAGGGTTCTCAATCACAGGAGTTTCTTCAACTTTTTTCTTTATTTCTTTCATGAATATGGGATATACAATTTATTTATATATGATAAAAGGATAACAAACAAAACGACATGAGTAAAGCAACCCAAAAAAATGTTTAATTAACCGATAATATTTTTATACAAACCTCTCATTTATAAAATTTGACATGTTTTCAACAAAACTTTTTCTCAACACTTCGTCCTCTCTAATATATCTTGCAATCTCGATTTGTACAGATGGAATACCCATTTTCCCAGACACAAACTCCCCTAATGTCTCTTCATCGTTATCTAAGAATCTTAAAAGAGTTACACTAATACCATACAACTTCCCACAATCCATCTTCTCTCTCACTTGTTGTGCAAATGACCTCGAACGAAGAAACCTAGTAGGATAATATATCCCCAAATCATAATCTGAGCCCAAAGCCATACCGTGAATATCGATAAACTGTTCTATTCTCTCTCTCTTGCATATCTCTTGCACACTCTTCTTATATTCATTCCTCTCAATTTCATTGTAATTAGGGTCATATTTTATCTCTGAAGACAGATATATTCCCCAGCTATTAGTTAGTCTACAAATCTCTTTTACAATCTCATCAGTAAATTGTTCGGCCTGTCTGTAAGCAGTACTTAATTTCGGTCTCTTGTGTAAACAGGCATGAGGAGCAGAAAAAAGAATTGGTTTCTTACCTTCTAATATTTGGAATTGGGTAGTTTTCATTAATATCTAAATTACCATTATTGCTCTCTTTTTTCAAATATGCTAAGAATGTATTAATATAATTTTACTTTTCCTAAAATGGACAATAGTCTGAAGAAGTTACTAGCGCTTTTTCTTTTACTTCTACCCCTGTTCCTTCCTTTGTCTGCTAAAGCACAATCATTTGAAGAGGGTTCTCTTCCAACAATGGAACAAGTTTACGATGCAGTCCCATTTATGGAGGACTCTACAATTGATACCCAAGATTTCACAATTAATGGACAAGAGAATATCCTAACAGAAGAACAACTTGATGCTATGGTAAAAGTCAGTTCTCTTCTTGGGGGAACTTTTCTTCTGATTTTTCTTTTTTCTGGAATTGTATTGTATGTTTTCTTTGGGATTACCCAACAGAAGACAGCACAAAGACTTGGATTTGAAAAAAGTTGGCATGCATGGGTTCCCATTTTAAGTACTATCCAGTTATTTAAAATGGGAGATCAAAATCCATTGCTGATTCTTCTATCCCTTGTCCCAGTAATTGGCCAATTAGCTTTAACAGTACTAAGCATTATGGTGTATTGTAAAATTGCTGAAAAACTTGGATATGACAAACTCTTTGGACTCCTTTCTCTTGTCCCGATTGGACCTTTCATTATGTGGGGAATGTTTGCTTGGGGGGAAAAGAGTATTACTACACAAACTCCGGTGACTCCTCAAAATCCTGAAAACTTAGTATCTGCACAACCCACTCCTACTATTCTTCCTTTAGTCGAAGAACAACCTCAGATACAACCAACTGCTTCTCCTGTGACTGAAACAACAACTCAACCTATTACTGAAACTACTCCAAACATTCAGCCAACCCCTCCTTCTGAGCCAACAACTTATACACCACCGACACAAACACCAGAGATTCCACCCCAGATATAAGGAAAAGACTAATGAAAGTTGATAAGAGGAGGTAATTCTCGTTCCTACTCTTCTTCTTTAATATCCAAAAGCATAGGAGATTCTTCCTCACCCTTTAATCCTTCTTGAGTAACCTTGTCAATTCTTTTCTCAAGTTGCCTAAACCTAGTTGTACTTACAACATCGTACTGCTTCTGTAATCCAGATATTTTCTCTCCAATCTTGTAATATGATTCAGAAAAGACCCCAAATTCTTTTTCAAATGCTTTTACATCCGAAATTATAGTATATATATTTCTTTGAACTCTAAAATTGTCATACGATTGTTTAACCATTCTTAATATTGCTGTAAAACTAAAAGGTCCTGCCAATATTACTCTGCTTGCCATAGCCTCTTCTGTAACATCTGGTAACTTCTCATAAATATATGAGAAAATCATCTCGTTAGGGATAAAAAGTATAACAAAATCAACAGTTTTATCTGTAGGATTGATATAGTCTCTTGAGGTAACTTGCTTAATCTTCTCTTTTACATCTTTTTCAAAAGCTTTCATATGGGTTTGCTTCATTCCCTTATCTTCAGTCTCTGACATTTTTTGGAGATTTGCATATGGGAATTTAGAATCAACATTTATCCTCGTCCCATCTGGTAGAAATACTGCAAAATCTGGTCTTGTTTGAGAACCTTCCTGTTTCTTGTTAAATTCGTAATCTACCCCTTTTACAAAACCCGCCATTTTCAGCAAATCCTCAGCCACTTGCTCTCCGAATTGGCCTCTAACCTGATTGTCAGAGAGAACCTTTTTTAGACCCTCAGTACTTACAGAAAGCTGCTCAGTTATCTTTCTACTCTCATCAACAGATGTTTTCAAAGTAGCATATGTATCAATTCTTTCTTTCTCGGCAGTTTTTAAATACTCCTCCATACTTTTAACCATACGGTTTATCTCTTCCCTTTTATTCTCCAAATCTATTCTACTTTGTTTTGTTTCTGAAGAAAGTTTCTCGTTGGCCATAGTTATAAGCTCTTGATTTGCTTTACTCAAAACATCTGGAAGGAGTTCATTCAATCGATTCCCTATACTCTCCTCAATACTTTCTTTTTCATCTTTACTACCCTTCCTAAGAAAAAATGTAACACCTACACCAAGGAGCACCCCACCAACCAAAGCTATAATAACTAGAATTGTATCCTGCATAATGATAAAATTGTTCAGTTTAATACAATTACATTATAGCAGAAAAGATTGATGTTCAAATTTGAATCAAAAGAGAAGACATTCCTATTGCATCTATTTCTTACTACTTTTCTAGGAGGTGTCGTTGGAATACTCAACTATGCATTTAACATCCTAATAGCAAGATATACTTCGAAGGAAATCTTCGGAATTTTTAGTGCCGCTCTTGGGATTATTTATCTCTCCCAGATAAGTGGTATGTCTATACAATCTTTAGTCACTAAAACAGTTGCAAAGAACAAGGAGCATGACCTTAACAAATATAAATGGAATACTACTCTCTCCTTCGCAATTATTGGTGTAGTGGCCTCAATTATCTTTTTCCTCTTTAAAGTACCTATTTCCCAACTAGCATCTATTCCAAAAGAATTAATTCTTTATCTTGCTCTAGCAATTATTTTCGCATTTATCTCTCCAGTATCTAAAGGCCTTCTTTTAGGACAAGAGAAAGTCATTACAGTTAATCTCCTTTTGCTGGCAGAAACGGTAATGAAATTTATCATCGGAATTGTAGCCATTAAAATTGGAGGAAATATTTCTTTACTAATCGTAGCGAATGCAATTCCACCATTCCTAACAACTCTTTTCATTATTCCGATGATAAAGTTTGAAAAGAAAAAGGACACAGAAGTAAAGAATAACTGGAAGGAATTTTTACTAATGACCCTCTCATTTCTTCTGCTTACAATGCCTTTCACAATTGATCTAGTTCTGGTAAACAGTTCATTTAGAGCAGAGTATTCATCACTGTCACTTCTGGGGAAAATCGTATACTTTGCTTGTGTTACAACATCTGCTGTACTTTTTGCACGATTGTCAAATGAAAGTAGTTTTACAAAACAAAGAAAGAGTCTTTTTCTTTCAATCCTTTTATCTTTATTTATTGGATTATTTCTTTCCCTAATATACTTTTTTCTCGGAGAAAAAATTATTTCACTATCAGTTGGGGATAGCTATTTAAAGATAAATACATACCTTGGAATGTTTGGTCTTTGTATGACTGGTTACTCTATTGTATATATGATTGCAAACTACTTTATCGCTCGAGGTAGCTACTCATACATTTGGGTTTTACTTTCTGCTTCTATCTTACAAATAACTCTTTTCTCCACAAGGAACAATTATCTAAATGAGGTTGTTCAAAATCAAGGAATTCTATATACTTTTCTTACATTATCAACAATTTTATTTCTTCTATTTAACTTTAAGAAAAACAGAAATGAAGAAAACAAAAGTTCAGGAGAGCTTAAGTAAAACCTTAGAGGGTTTTAAAGCATTTGCTTTTAAAGGTTCTGCTATAGATATTGCAATAGGTATGATGGTAGGAGCAGCAACAACCGCAGTAATTAGCTCCTTAATTAAAGACATCATTAATCCTCCAATTGCGAAATTAATATCTGGTATTGATTTCTCTCAGAGATTTTTTGTATTAGGAACTAAGCAGTATGAATCATTGGCCTCTGCTCAAGAAGCAGGAGCTGTTGTTATCACTTATGGGAATTTCATAAATTCTCTCTTCACATTCCTTATCACAGCATTTGTTCTGTTTCTTCTAGTATCATGGATTGGGAAAATAAACAAAAAAGAAGAGAAGAAAGAGGAATCAAATACCAAAGTATGCCCTTACTGCAAATCTGAAATAGCAAAAGATGCAACAAAGTGTGCATTCTGTACAAGTAGTGTGAAGTAATTGGACAATATTGGATTTGAACCAATGACCCCTACAATGTGAATGTAGTGCTCTAACCAGCTGAGCTAATTGTCCATAAGGCCCAATTATACTCTATCCTTAGGCGCTTGATAATACGTAGGCTGTTTGGGAGAGTGTATATTCTGAGAATTTTTCGTTTGAACACCCTCAAGAATTTCTCCTTCTTTGCCTCTCCCTTGAGGTTCTGACTTCATGTACTTCCACATGACATAGAAAACAATTAGAAGAACAGGAAGTAGAATACCCACAACGATACTGTTTGCAAGAAAACCCCCGACTACCCCAAGTATTAACGCGCCTACCACAACTAAACTAATATTCTTGATACTCATAACATCTAATATACCCTACCCTCAGAATTCAATCAAGAAGTAATGATATAATTGGAAATGGTTGATATTAAATATACTCAAAACTTTTACAACAACACTTCTAAAATTTCAAAACTTCTTTCTTCTATCGGAATCAAGGAAAACGATATTGTATTAGATGTTGGTGCTGGAAAAGGTGTCCTTACAAATGAGTTAGAAAAATACTGTAAAAATGTAATTGCATATGAATTAGATCCTAGTTACTATGAAATTCTTAAACATACTTTTCATGACCGTAAAAATATATTACTTGTAAATGAAGATTTTACTCAAGTTCACTTACCAAAGAAACCCTTTAAGGTATTCGCTAATATCCCCTTCTCGCTTACTGCTGATATTGTAAACAAAATAACAAGTGATGAATCTCAACTAAGTGAAGCGTATCTGTTTGTACAAAAAGAATCAGGTGACAGGTTTGTTGGTAAACCGAGAAATACACAGATTGCTACCATACTCTCATATAGATTCAATATTGAAATTATTGATTCTTTTCAAAGAGGTGATTTTAAACCGATACCAAATGTTGATATCGTTCTTCTTAAAATTGTCAGAAAAAAGAATATAGATAGTGAATATTTACTGTTTAAAGATTTTGTAACATATATCTTCAATCAGATGGAGAAGGATGTTTTTGATACTTTAAAAAAGCTATTTACCTTCAATCAATTGAAATATATTAAAGAGGAATTAAAGAAAGCAAATTACACTGTTCCTAGTGATTTACCTAAGGAATACTTTTTTAAAATATTTCAGTATTTTAAAACAAATGGATTGGATTACAGAAACAAAGTTATTGGATATTTCAGGATGCATGTTTTCCAACATTCAAAGAGAGAGAAGATTAACAGAACAAGAAATACTTTTTAAAATGTAAGTACCTCTATTTACAACTTATTGGTTTTTAGAAAGACTCTGTATACATATTGAATATGCGCTATACAGCTCTACAGAGTCTTTCTATTAACTAAGGTCTTTTTTAATTCTTCCTCTTTGGATACATTTTCTTACATTTACGATGTAACCATCTTGATGGAATAACAGAAAGCAAAAACTCTCTTTCTTTTTTGGGATCATTAAATTGGAGAACTGGATATGGTTTAGGAAAGAATTTTGTATAATTATCGGAAGAAGGATCCTGGGACTCATTTACCTTTGCGGTTAGAACTAGTCTCACCTCTTGTTCGATTTCTGGATTACTAAATTTAAGAACTGGATATGGTGGAGAGAAGTGTTTAATAAGATCATAAGGACTTCTTCTTTTGGGATCATTCACTCTTCTGTGCATGTTATCTCCTTTCTAAGGAATGAAGATATAGACCTTAATTTTAATGAGCATAATACTGGGAAGCCAGATATTCGTCTAAATTATATCACACTGAAAGGAGACTCAACCCATTTGGAAACAATAGATGGGGGAATGTATTAAAGAGAATAGAATTTAAGAATAGAATTATTCTCTTTCTAATTTTGTAAAAAATATGAATCTCTTATCCATCCCAACAATTCATCATCAATATCCTTCTCTTCTACTATTTCTAAATAATATAATTTCCTGTTAATAGACAACTCTTCCTTATTTATAATCCTTTTACTCTCAATATTATATGGGACTCTAAAATCTAATCTTACTCTATCTTTTAACAACCATACTCCACTAAAAGTGTATCCGCTTACTAAGTGTATACAACATGGTAGAGATTCTATTTTGACTCCTCCAATATTTTTCTCTATCTGATTAACAAGTTCTTTAAATAGTTTTTTTGAATAATCTTTATTCTGGAAATGTTTTTCTATTGGGTATACCACACAAGAATGTGATTGATTATTCTTGCTGAATTCTCTTTTACATTTAGGACATTGCCACATATCCAATTATACCAGAGAATAAACTAATAATGGTGGGCGATACATAGAGAGATGGGACTTAAAACAAAATCAGTGCTAATCTTTAGCATCTAGGAACAACTACCTCTTCTTGTTAAAACTCAACTCACTAATATAATCTAAGGCATCATAGATTTCATCTGCTATAATCTTGCTAACAACATTTGGGGAATATTTGGAATACATAATATCTGAACAGAGATTTGAAAGAGTCTTTGCATCTACTAGCCCATCCCTATATTTAATACATGCTTCCTTTAAATTCTTGTAAATTTCTTGTGCAATTTCTAAATCTTCACTGTTGTGTTTAATAATTCCAGGATATTCTTTTTTTAATAATTGCTTATTATGAAAATCACTTTTTATTATATAATCTATATACTCTTCTGCTTTATTAGTATATATATTTTTATTCATAAACAAATAGTGACTAAGGAATAAATTAAGTAAAGATGTAAGCTCTGTTTTTAAAAATAATTTAACAGAGCTTACATTTAGCTCATAAACAGATTATGTTGATTGATGATGTTTATCCCTGTTTGCTAGTATGTAAAGTATCCGGAAGAGCATTGTCTTTATTGTCTGCATCTTGCCCATATTTCACATCGTAGCTAGTTCGGGAATCCCCATCATGATGGGTTACATGGATAGTACCATCCTTGTTATCACGATAGCTTGAGCCTGGGTCTTTTCCACTGTTTGTTTGAACTCTAGAGACCTTGTCTGGCATTATAGACCTCCTTTCTACTCAAGTTTGTGAGAGATATCCATATCTTTTTAAGAGCTAATTCAGGGTATTATACTCTATAAAAAGCTTTATGTAAAGAGAAAATGTTGATAATGGTGGGCTACACTTTCAGGCATGGAACTTAAGAAGAGAATTTCATTGATTGTATTTCTAGTGTAAAATATTCAAATAATGACATATCCTACTGATAAAAAATATCCAATTACACAAGATTATGGTATTACAGATACCACGAAATTAAGAGGTGAAGAGATATACAGTTTTTTTGATAAAAAACATCCTGGAATTGATATTGCTTTACCAATTGGTACACCTGTATATGCCTCCTTAGGAGGTATTGTTGTAAGTATAGAATATCATCGTGGTATGGGCAAAGTATTAAGAATAAGAACTGGAAATTTGTTACACATATATGGACATTTAGATAGTTTCAATAAGGACTTTGGTGATATTGTAGAGGAAGGAGAGTTAATCGCAAGAAGTGGAGATACTGTAAGTTGGACTGCGCCACACTTACATTTTGAAATAAGGGATCTATCTGTCTGGGAGGTTCAAGAAAGGCCTTTTAAACCTGAATTCAAAGATGGTTTACCAGTTCAGTATAAAAAAGAATTTGAATATGTATGTAATCATAATGAGGCAATTATAGATTTAGCAATTAAATATTATGGAAGAGAAGAAGGGAAAAACCAGCTTTTAGAAAATAACTCTTTTTTAAGAGATATACATTCTCATAAACCTTTAGAAATAGGTACGAAGGTTTTGATTATCTAGTAAATTCTTTTCAGTGAAGTAATTCTATTAAAAGAGGAGTAATGGTGGGCTACACTTTCAGGCATGGAACTTAAAAATAGAATTGACTTAGTACTCTTAATTTAGATATTTCTCTATTTCCTCCATCAAATACTTTGTATCCTCATAGTCATGTGTATTATAATCCTCCCCTATTTTTTTATACTTTATAATATCCGCTTTAATACCTTTCTCTTCCAAAATCTTAGTCAAATCTGCATACCCAATAACAGGATCATTCTCTTTCTGAATTATTAAAAGTCTCTCATTTGAATATTCTAAAGCTTCTATTGGATTGAAATTAAGATTTTCTAACCAGAGATATGGATATCCGATAAATATAAATTTCTTAATATTGAGATAATTATTCTTAGAAGATAGATATGATAAATAACATCCTGCACTTTTGCATATTGCAATGCAATCTTCTTGGATATTTAAGACCTTTATTTTTTCTAGCTCTTTATTAAAATCTATCTGTCTCTCTCCTGTTTCCCAGTGACTATAATTAAGGATTGTCCTATCTTCGGAAAGGAATTTTTTAGACAGAGTATAAATCCACTCTTTGTTAGAGAAATTATTGCCCGGGAAGAAAATATATTTCATATAGTAATTATACAGTAAATTCAGAGAATGGTGGGCGATATTAAAAGGCATGGAACTTGGATCAACACTCTCTCTCTATTCTGTTCTAAGGTAAAATATTATCAGTTAATGACATAAAATAAGAAATGCTTAATATGAATATATAACATTAGAATCTATTTGTTGGATAGATTTAAATTACAATTCCTGATACACTATTTAATAATTTGTAAAGGCAAGGATATGTATTGTACAAATTGTGGTAATTCTGTTGAGGGTGAGGGTGTTTTCTGTGGAGAGTGTGGAAAAAAGATAGAAAAGGAAGAAACCCAAGAAAGGAAGAAAAAGAAGCTAGTACTTTTAGATAAGGATGAAGATGAAAGCAACAAAGATAGTAACAATACAAAGTGGTCATCCCTAAAAGAAGCTAACTATTCTTCTGACATATTGGAACGAATTGAAGAAGTGATGATTTTAGAAGAAGCAAAAAAACATGCTAATTCTGAGATGTTGAAAGGATTATTATGGTTTGGAATTGGAATTCTTATTACTTTTATTACTTATCAATTTTCCGAAGATGGTGGAACATATTTTGTGCTATACGGACCAATTCTTTATGGTGCTTATGTATTTTTAAGAGGTCTGTTTTGGCGAATATCTCCCAGAAGTCTAATCAATAGAGATAAAGATTAATCTAAAAATTATGATAAAGCGAATTTATAATGAAATGTAAGAATTGCGGTAAAGAAATAAATAATGATAAAAAATTCTGTATCTTTTGTGGAGAAAAAGTAACTTTCTCTTCTTATTCCTCTCTATATATACAAGAAAAAAAGAACCACCCGAATAAAATAATTTTTCTATCAATTGCCCTAGTATTGATTGTAGCAGTAATACTTTATTTTATTTTTATAGATAAAAGAGAAATTGATCAAGATGTACTTGTAAGTTCTGTTGTGAATGTTCTATGCGAAAATGGTGAAGAAGTTAGTGGAGGTTCTGGAACCATTATTTCAACAGATGGAATAATCTTGACCAATTCTCATGTTATTCCCCAAGACGAAGAAAGTGTCTTAACTCCTGAGTATGGATGTCTAGTGGTTCTGCCCAATTGGGAAACTGGACAACCCGAGAGTATATATTATGCTAATCCCATTGTCCTTACTGGTCTAAGTGATGATTATGATTTAGCTTTTCTTGAAGTTTACGATGTATATACTGACGAAGAGGGAATTGTATATGGAGATTTCCCAACTATATTCCCTTCAATATTTGCAGATGAGAATAAGCATGACTATATCTGCCAGTCTAGAACACATCAATTAGGTGACTCAATTAGAATATTTGGTTATCCCCAAACAAGCGGAGGATATTACTTAACTATCACTGAGGGTGTAATTAGTAGTTTTTCTGATGGAGGATTGATATTTACCTCGGCAGAAATTGATGCTGGTAATTCAGGTGGTCTAGCTGTTGATGAAAAAGGGTGTATGGTTGGTGTTCCTGTTGCAGTAAGTGAAGGTGTATATGAAAATATGGGCATAATAATTTCAACAGATTTGTTATTGGAATTTTATGAAAAACTAGATACATTCTTGGAATAATAATAACTCTACGAGAATTAGAAAAGAGAGTTTTCCAGCAATAAATGTTAGAGTTGGAAACGGAAAGAAGAAAACCAAAGACCAGAGGATTCCTTTTCCATTTTAGGTAGATTTTTCCTATACATTTTGTTAAACTTATTAATAAGTTGAAAATACTACTTTTATGTATTGCTCAAACTGCGGGAATTTAATTAAAGAGTCAGACAAATTCTGTGGCGAATGTGGTAAAGAAGTAATTGATTTAGGTGCGAAAAAAGAAACAACCAAAGAGGTTTCAGAAAAGAAAGAAATATTGGTGAATGAGCAAGAACTGATAGAAACAAAGAAAAAAGTAAATGACTATCTCCCAGAAGATCTTAAGAAAGCAGTTAAGAGTGCTGGAGATAGTGTATTTGCATTGGGGATATTTAGTCTTATTTTGTCTCCAATAATATATATAATTTCTTTTTCAGAAACGGAAGATTGGACATCTTGTATAATAACAATACTAATAACCACAGCTGTTTATGCGGTGTTGATCAATTTTGGGAATAAAATTCGCAAAGATAACTTAGAAGACTTAAATATTACTTTGAAAAACATTTCAAATACACTCCTGTATTTTATAGTGGTTTCAATCTTTTTTATCTTAGCTGGGGGATGGTTGGGTATTTGGGGAATAATAGCATTGATTCAACTTTTTAAAGCCAAGAAATTGTTAAAAGC
>ENA-UOOK01004982-UOOK01004982.1-fermentation-metagenome-genome-assembly--contig:-NODE-4982-length-13718-cov-12.390031_pt1 | contig 13718 bp, 18 predicted proteins | sample MGYA00245777_ERZ724023 | MGnify/ENA primary metagenome ERZ724023 (study PRJEB28704, sample SAMN03018312) | fermentation metagenome | biome: anthropogenic terrestrial biome; feature: soil... | reverse complement strand
ATTTCTAAAGAGAGAATAAAATCATGAATAAAAAGACCCTACTAACAATCTCAACCATCATTAACCTTCTCTTCCTCACTATAATATCCTTAGCCCTCTTCACAAAACTCTTCCACCCTGTTATGTTCAAACTCTCGAAAAGAGGTGCATGCTACTTCCTACTATCAAAATCAAGAAAAGATATTCCTAATCACCCTAACACTAAAACATTAGAAGATTTCTGTAATATGAAAGAAGGGTCAGAAGAATGGAAAAACATGGAGAAAAAACTTCAAAAATATCTCCCTGATGAAAATATATTACCTACCAAAGAATCAATAATAGAAGAATGAAAACAAAAATATTACTAACAATATCAATAATATTCAACATTATATTCTTAGTAACACTTACACTCTTTATCATTTACAAAGATCTCTTTTCTCTTCTAATGTTTAGAACATCTGTTAAAACAGTATGTACATATGAACTAGAAGGACAAAAGAAAGATAAAGACTTCTGTAAGTTATTTACTCAATAACCCCACCCCCAACAACATAATCATTATCATAAAACACAACCGATTGACCTGGTGTAATAGCTCTCTGTGGAGTATCAAACAGTACCTCAACCCTACCACCCTTCACAGGTTTAATAGTACAAAATGTCTCCTTAGCCCCAGACCTAATCTTAGCAGTAACCCTCATATCTTTTTCTAAATCATCAAACATAATCCAATTCACATCCTTAGCTACCAACCTACTACCCAACGTATCCTCATCATCACCTAAAACAACAACATTCCTCTCTACATCAATCTCTATAACAAACAACGGCCTATTACTACTCACCCCTAAACCCTTCCTCTGACCAATCGTATAGTTATACACACCACTATGCTCACCTAGTACATTCCCCCTACTATCTACAAACTTCCCTCTAGGCATTCTCCTCTTACTAAATCTTTCAATAAAGCCAACATAATCATTATCATCAACAAAACAAACCTCCTGACTATCCTCCTTATCTGCAACAAACAAATCATTCTCCTTAGCAATCCTCCTAACCTCATCTTTATCCATCTGACCAATTGGAAAAAGTATCCTAGACAACTGATCCTGTCCAAGCCTATACAAAAAATATGTCTGATCCTTAACACCACCCTTCCCCCTCTTAAGAAGATATCTCCCATCCCTCTCCTCTATCTGTGCATAATGACCAGTAGCAATATATTCAGCCCCTAAATTAAAAACCTCATCCAACAAAGCATCAAACTTAATCTCCTTATTACACACAACACAAGGATTAGGTGTCCTACCTGCCAAATACTCATCAACAAAATACTTCATTACCCTCTTTTTGAATACCTCTCTAAAATCAAAAACATGAAATGGAATACCCAACTTCTTCGCTATCTTCCTCGAATCCTCCACAGCGCTCTCTGTCTGATATATCGCCATACTCCCACCTACAACATCATATCCCTGTTGCTTTAACAACAAAGCTGCAACAGAACTATCAACACCACCACTCATTGCAATTAATACTTTCATAGTATGGGATTATACCTTATATGAAGGCTTATTAGAAAGCATAACAGTACTAAAACAAACTCTCCTGCACCACCTCATCATCTAACCTATTCCCACTCCCATTCCTAAAAAAATCCTTGTACGGGAAAGTTGGAAGAGAAAAATTAGAACTCCTTCTCTTCAACAACCTATCTACTGTCTTCTTCTGTTTACCATAGAATTTATTAAGGCCTTTAATATAGTTAATGATTCTATCCGAATCCTCCTTACCCATAATTCCCAAATCCTGATCGCTCACATCAATTCTCTCTTGCGTAGAAGGATTTACATATGAAAACCTAACATATGAATCTAAAGCATCCCCTATTGAGCTAAAGTCCTGCTCACTCAAAAACCCAAGATTAACATTAGCCAAATTACGCTCCTTTAAATGAGGCAATCTGAGTGAACTATGCCCTATCTCCCAAACACCCTGTGCAAAATTTAAAGGACCTAGTTTCTGAACTATGTTAGTTAATACTGCAGTCTTTGTTAAAAATATCTGCAACTTATCAATCCCCTCTGGCTTTCTAAACTGACGACCTGTTTTGTAGTCAATGATATGGATAGGTTCCTCTGGAAAATATCTAGGAATACGAACCTCATCTGGAACAGATATCAATTGCATATTTCTCCCAGAAAAATCTATGTTTGTAATTAACATAGCCTCATTCATTAACATTATCTTGTCAGGATTAATATCATCCATTCCCATACCTTCTCTAGCCTTTCTAAAATCATTCATTACTTTTAAAGCTAACTCCTCACTCTCCCACATAGTGCGTATTCTATTAGGAGACACCCTCTGATATACATTTTTCTTCGGTGTAAAATCATGACCATTAAGTCTCCAAGCCATCCAAAGATTCTCTGCTTTAGAAAAACCCTCCCTATCTTCTACCAACTTCAAAAGCCTCCCCCACGCCTTGTCATACTCATGTGGTCTGAATACAAATGTATCTGCAAAATCAACCTCACTTGGCTCTTGACCAAACTCAGCACACCTTTCATATATCTGTGTAAAGTATTGGAGCTGATGTATCTGGGTACCGTATATGGCTGATTCTGCATTTTTCAAAATCCTAGAATCATCCTGCTCTTTTTCAAACATTTTAGACCTTCCAACTTCAAGAAGCTTAGCTCCTGTGGGATCTTCCAAATATGCGTTGTAGAGAGGGACTAATGATTCAAATTTAGAAATAGATATCCTATTTCCTTTCTCCCTTACCTCTTCTACTGTATTATCTTCGAAATCTGGCATATCACTACTCCACCAAATTTCCTGTTGTTTTTCATTCTCCATATATTAGTTTTCCTCTTATATAGGCACATTCTATTACAAACCCTTTCATTAGTAAACATTGAATATAGAGGATATAATATAGAATGATAATTGAAGCATCTGTTAAAACAAAACAAAAAGAATCTAGAGTTGAAAAGATTGATGAGAAAACATACAAACTCTTTATTAAATCCTCACCTATACAAAACAAAGCTAATTTAGAAATAATTAAACTACTTTCTAAATATTTTAATATTCCTCAATCAAGTATTAATATTAAATTAGGGAAAAATAATTCTAAAAAGGTTATAGAGTTGGATGTTTAAGCCTCTAGCTTTACTACAACCTCCTTTCCTGTTACCATATAGGTACACAATATCTAAATTAAATAATCAATTAATATGGAAGAAATAAAGAAAAACTGTTGTTGCTGTGGAGATTGCCATTGCAATGAAGAGGTCATACAGATGCCTAGAATTGGAGATAAAGCTCCAGAATTTAAAGCTGTAACTACACAAGGAGATATTGAATTTCCTAAGCAGTATGAAGGAAATTGGGTAATACTCTTTAGTCACCCTGCAGACTTCACACCTGTATGTACATCAGAATTCATGACATTTGCAGCAAGAGAGAAAGAGTTTGAGGAGTTAAATTGCAAATTAGTTGGACTTTCTGTTGATGGTTTGTACAGTCATATCGCATGGTTAAGAACAATCAAAGAGAAGATTGAGTACAAAGGAATGAAGAATGTGGAAGTAACATTCCCATTGATTGAGGATATAACAATGGAAGTGGCTTCAAAATACGGAATGATTCAACCAGGTGAGAGTAATACTAAAGCTGTTAGAGCAGTATTCATTATTGATCCAAAAGGAATTATTAGAACAATCATCTATTACCCACTAAGCACAGGTAGAAACTTTGATGAACTTATCCGTGTACTCAAAGCACTACAAACAGCAGATGAGTTTAATATCGCTACACCAGCAGATTGGCAACCAGGTGATGATGTAATCGTACCTCCAGCAGGCTCATGTGGTGTTGCAAAAGACAGAATGGAAAATGAAGATGACATGCATTGCTACGATTGGTTCTTCTGTACAAAGAAATTACCTAAGGAAGAGGTTGAGAAGAAACTAAAGCAGTAGTTAAACGTATAGGTATATTAAAGGGCAGGGATTATCCTTGCCCTTTTTTTATACATTGAAAAACAGGAATAAATATATAGAAGCGCTAATTAAAAACCTTCCTTCGCCTTATCCAGGATATTTCTCATCTTCTCCTTTACAATATCTGGCATTCTCTCAATTGATTTATTTGCAAAACCCTTAACAATTAACTCCTCTGCGTGCTCTCTTTCAAACCCTTTTGTTTGTAGATACTCAATCTCATCATTAGAAATCTTTCCTAAAAACGCCTCATGTGTTAATTCCGTCTTATCATTTTTCGAGTACAACTCTGGTATTGCACTAACAACAGCCTTACTATCAAGCAGAAGTGCATTACAATCAATATGCCCCCTAGAATTATCTCCCAAACCCTCTATCGTTGTCTTCGTTGAAAACTTCCCTCCATTATTCACAGCACTAGAATGAATCTCTCCTGATGAATCACTTCCAATCAATTTAATATGTCCTCCCAAATCAATATCCGAATTAGGATGAATATATGACAAAGATTGTAAAATTGTCTTAGCATTATCCTTTAACTCTACTACTGGATTCGCAGAAATCATACTCACCTCATCCCAAACAACATAGTTAGAAATATATGTACCACCCTCATCTACATATACTCTTGTACTAGGATATACCTTCGAGCTTCTACTCCACGAATGAATCATATTGAAAGTTAGTTTCGCATTCTTACCAATGAATATGTCTGTAATTGCCCTATGGATATTATCCAACCCATGACTATTAGACAAACAACCTGTAAATACCTCCAGATGAGCATTCTCCTCAACAACAATAATGTTCTGAACCCTCTGTTCAAAACCTTTACTTGAAGTCAAAAAACATGTCTGTACAGATCCAAAAGAATTCTTCTTTGCCCTTATGAAATATCCACTATACTCCTTCCAATTATTCTCCTGTGTTTTTAATTCCTTCTCCTTTAGGTATCTATTTACCTCTTTATTCTTAATACTCAACACATCTAGATTATCTTCATTACTCTCCAAAGGAATCTGATTATTATCACTAACAACAATATATGGATTAAATCCAATATTTGAATAGTTTTCTAAAAATTCATCTAAATTCATCATTTCTCTAAATCCTTACAATTTACACACTCATGATATCCACTTTTTTTAATACAATTAATTAATTTCTCAGGATCTCCCTCACAAACAATTTTCCCATCATACATAATTGCTGCTTTCTGTACATCCAAATATTTCAACACATCGCCCGTATGGGTTATTATTATTCCAATACTCTTACTCTCTTTAACAATATTATTAATATACTTACCAATATTTTTTAGGTTATCCAAATCTACACCTGAATCAGGTTCATCAAAAAGAAAAAGTTTAGAGTTTTCTAACATTGTTAAAGTCAAAAGTTCAGATCTTTTTATTTCCCCTCCTGACAAGCCATCGTTTACATACCTGCTATAGAATTTAGAAGCATCTAGCTCATCTACATTCTTTGAGTATTTATCCCAGAAATCATCATCCAGATCTTTTTCTTCTAGCATATCTTTCACTTTAACACCTTTTATCACAGGTGGATGTTGGTACATATATGCAAGGCCTAATTTAACTCTCTGATCAATACTTAAGTCATTAATGCGTTTTCCATTAAGAAGTATATCTCCACTAACTTCATATCCTGAGAATCCCATTATTGCTTTAAAGAGTGTTGATTTACCACACCCGTTTGGTCCTAATAGTACAAACAGGCCTCCCTCTTTAACAGAAAAATCGTATGTTAGGTCCTTAACTACATTCTGATTATTAATTTTTATATTTAGTTTTTTTACCGAAAGCATGTATTAATTATATCAAAAGAAAGGAAGAACTACTTCATTGACAATATAATAGAATATTGCCATCATTTAATATCTAAATTAATATGTTTCATTGTAAATATATGGAAGAGAAGCAAAAAGAGAAGAAATCCATTCTTGAACAGGAGAGTAAAATCTTGAACAAGAAGTGGGTAAGGATAGTATTAATTGTACTACTAATATTATTAGTACTCTGGTTACTATACTCTACTACGGATATGACAATTAAGCTCCCATTTTAGTTCATAATTTATTATTAAAAATATATGGAAATACCAAAATTCAAACCACTATCAGAAGGTAGTGAGAAATCTAAAAATATATTTAAGTATGTTTTAGGTGCTGCTTTGGTAATACTTACTGGAGCCCTAGGCTTAGAACTTACTAACAATGATTATGATTTAGGAAAACTATCTAAAGGTTCGACATGGAAAGAAGCAAAAGTGAAAAGGGATAAAGAAGGAAATGTTGTTACAGATGGAAGTGGTAAGTATACCAACGATTACAACTGTGAGGATTTTGATACACAACCAGAAGCACAAAAGTTTTTTGATAAGGTTAAGGCTGATACAGGTAAAGACCCAAATAGATTGGATGGCAACAAGGATAATATCCCATGTCAACATCTAAAGAAAGGGGAGAAAAAAGATACAGAGAAGGTATTGGAAAACATTATTGAAACTGTAACTGAGTAGTCTTCTAATCAGTTGCTAATATGATTTTGCGAATAGTGCTAACTTAGACTTTTCTTTGCCTGTAACAATACATTTTCCTAACTCACCCTCATACTCCATTGGAAAACATCTAACAGTAGCTTGAGTCTCTGCTTTTAGAGTATCCTCATCCTCTGCACTACCACTCCAATATCCTAAAACAAATTTCTTCTCTTCAATTACCTTCTTAAACTCATCATAACTCTCTACTCTAACAGTATTCTCATCCATTCTCTTCTTAGCTTTATCAAAAAGATTCTTCTGAATATTATCTAATAGTTTTCTAATCTCATCAGAAAGCTTTGCTATCTCAACCGTTACCTTCTCACCTGTATCTCTTCTTGAAAGTACAACACTCTTGTTTGCAATATCTCTTGGTCCAATCTCTAACCTAATTGGTACACCTTTCTTCTCCCATTTGTAGAACTTCTCACCTATCCTACTATCTGAATGGTCAACATTAACTCTAAACTCACCACCTAAACTACCTACTATTTCCCCCACCTCCTTGTTCACCTCATCTCTATCCTCAGGTTTAGGATACACAGGGATAATGACAACTTGATACGGTGCTACTTTAGGAGGCAAAACCAATCCACTATCATCACTATGGACCATAATTAATCCACCCATACTTCTTGTACTTAAGCCCCAACTTGTTTGGAAACAATATTTAGTTTGACCATCCTCATCTGTAAACTTAAGATCAAATACTTTTGCAAACTTATCTCCTAGATTATGTGATGTTGCAAATTGAAGTGCTTTTCCATCCTGCATCATAGCTTCTGTGGTGTATGTAATATCTGCACCTGCAAATCTTTCGGAATCTGTCTTCTTTCCTGCATACAGAGGAATAGCTAAGTACTCTTGGGCAAAATCTTTGTATGCCGCAAGCATCATCTGTGCTCTTTGATCAGCTTCCTGTGCAGTTGCATGAGCTGTGTGTCCTTCTTGCCAAAGGAATTCTGTACTTCTTAACAGTAGTCTTGGTCTAATTTCCCACCTTACAACATTTGCCCATTGATTAATTAACAGAGGTAAATCTTTGTATGAGGTAACCCATCTTGAGTATGCATCATATATTATTGTTTCTGATGTTGGTCTAACAACAAGAGGTTCTTCTAATTCCTTTCCTCCTGCATGGGTAACAACTGCTACTTCTGGAGAGAAACCTTCTACGTGACTTTTTTCTCTTTGCAGGAATTCATTTGGAATGAAGAGAGGGAAATATGCATTCTCTACACCTGTCTCTTTTATCCTCCTATCCAATTCTTTCTGTATATTTTCCCAAACAGCATATCCATATGGTCTAATTATCATAGTACCTTTAACAGGACCATGTTCAACTATTTCTGCAAATTTAATTACATCTAAATACCATTGTGAGAAGTCTGTATCTCTGCTTGTTATCTTTTTCTGTTCCATACTAGAGTTGGTAATATAATGATTCATTCTAATTGAAAGAAAGGGATAAATCAATGATTCTCGTATACCTATTATGAGCCTTTTACCTTCAAATATGGTATAATATATTATGGTAACAATATTTTTCTATGATACTGTAATAGGTAGGATAGGTATAGCAGAACAGAAGGATAAAATAATAGCAATTGTTTTTGATGGTGAAAGATATGATTCGTCATGGGAAGAGAAAGATACTCCATTTAAGAAAAAAGTCCTCAAACAGATTGAAGAGTATTTAGAAGGAAAAAGAAAAACCTTCGATATTGATACTTACTATACATCTGCATCAGCATTCTTTACGAGAATAATGAAGATATTAAAAAAGATTCCGTATGGGGAAACCATTACATACAAAGATATTGCAAAGAAGGTAAATAATCCTAAAGCATATAGAGCTGTAGGTATGGTATGTAATAGAAATCCACTACCCTTAATTATTCCTTGTCATAGAGTTATTGCAACTAATGGTTCTTTAGTTGGATATAAAGGTGGGGTTGATATAAAGAAACAGCTATTAGATTTAGAAAAAGGAATTAAGATAGTATAGAATTGCCCTCTCTAATTTTTTCAATAATCATTGTATGCTGATTGTTCAATCTCCCTTCCTTCATCTTCAATCCTAACTCTTCTGTCCCCCAGAGCCTAACTATCTTAGGAGAACATCCATCTAGAAAAACTCTTGTTGCAACTCTTAAGATATAATCCAAATCATCATATGAATTACCTGGTGATTTCTGAAAACCCCAAGGTTCAAATTGTGCTTCTGATATTTCAATATTAAAACCTCTTTCTTTTTGTAATCGTTTTAATTCTCTCAAAGACATACTAAAAGGTTTAGTAAATATCCATGGGTTTAATCTTTTAAGAAATTTAATGGGCAACCTAAAGTAGAAGTTAATACCTAATACTAATTGTTCCCAAGTATATATATTTTCATCTGTAAGTGTTTCAAAAAAACTCATAATATTTCTAATATCATTTCTTTTAGAACTATTTAACATTAGAGTGTTTTTGGGGAAGTATGTATTTAGAATCTTAGCAACTTCTAACATATATTCATCTGACATAGTTAATCTTTTATGTCCGAATCTGTTGTATGATTCATTCTCTATCTGAAATGAAATTTTTTCATTATTCTCAATATCCTTACCATATTTTTTCTTTAAGAGAGTTAATACTTTATTAAGATATTCAATTGCATGTTTTGCTAAGTCCGAATCTTTCTGTACAGTATTAATATCATCGGCCTCTACCCTATCTGGTATGTGTTCTTCTGGCCACCTCATTACTTTAATTGGTCCTACATTCAAACATATCTTGCAATTATTCTTAATTAGATAATCTATATATCTTTCGTAATATTGCAAAGTACATTTCGTATTTTGTTCTACAGTATTCCATCTTAAACCTAATCTAAAGTCTTGGATGTTTAATTCCTTCCTTATGATTTTTAATGTTTCTAAAGGATTTTCATCATTAATATGTTGTGAGTATTCTGGAGAGAATGATGTTGCGAAGATTATTGATTTCATATGTGTATTTTACACCACTCTAAGTAATATATATAATGATGAAATGATACTAACTGCCAAAGATATAGAAAAAGAGGTTAAAAAGGGAAATATCACCATAGATCCATTTGATAAGAAATGTTTAAAACCAAACAGCTACATATATCACCTTGCTCCTAAATTAATACAAATTCTTGATGTTGGGGATAAAAGAAAGAAGGTAAAAACAAAAGAATTGGTAATCAAGGAGAGAGGACTAATACTAGAACCAAATAAATTGTACCTAGGTACAACTGTTGAGATGATTGGTAGTAAGAAGTTTGTAACATCATTAATTGGGAGAAATAAGATAGGTAAATTAGGTATGTTTCTTCAAATTACTGCTGATTTAGGACAGTTAGGTGATGCACATAAATGGACATTAGAGATAAAGGTAGTGCAAAGATTAAGAATATATCCTAATATGGAGATAGGACAGGTTACTTTCTGGCTTCCTAAGGGAGAGATTGATATACAAGAAACTGAGTTCTATGCTAAACAGAATGAACCCTACCCTAGCCAATTATATAATGAAAAAACAAAATGATTTTAACAGGAAGTGAGATACAAAAAGAGGTTGAGAAAGGTAGGATTGTTATCAATCCTTTTAATGTTTCTGATATTGAAACTAATTCATATGATTTTCATATTGATAATACGTTGTATACATACAAGAAAGATATTCTAGATCCAACAGAGGAGAATCCGCTTGAGGAAATTAAGATACCTGCTAGTGGTTTAATATTAAGTCCAAAGAAGATATATATTGCTAAAACAAAAGAGATTATTGGTAGTGATTATTTTGTACCCATTATTAAAGGTAGATCATCTACTGGGAGATTGGGTATATTTGTAAATATTACTTCTGATTTAATTGATTTAGGTTCTATACAGAAACCTACACTTACATTACACTGTGTACTACCTGTTAAGATATATCCTAATACCAAGATAGGACAGGTTACTTTCTGGGTGGCTAAGTAAAGAAAAAAGCCTAAAGGTATATAGATGTAAAATCTAAAAAAGTACCTTTAGGCTATTTCCAACTATAAGAACTTTGCTCTATTTCTTAATGCAGGTCATTAATAACGGTCCACAAAACTGAACCTGTGAACCATCTACTCGAATACCAAGGAAACATCCATGCGAGTCTTTTTCTAGAAAGTTCATCAAGTAATAAGTTTTTTGGTACTGTGGATAGAATCCATCCACAATACATTCAACATGTCCCTCTTCAGGGGTAGTGTCTTCTGTAGAGCTAACCGGTATACAACTAGTTAAACAAAACAAAAAAACCATGATTATAATCATCATCTTTTTCATTACCTTCTCCTTTTTCCTATTTTTTAGTTGGAAAGATCGTATCATGTAGATACATCTACATTATACCATATTCACTATAGGTTTGGAATAGTAGGGTTCTATGTACAATCTACCTCTTTTTCTTAAAGAAAGGTAATTTGGTAATTCTCTTAAACTGAGGTAACTTCTTCATAATCCAGAAAATAATGGGATCTGTTAAATTCTTTGTAATGAAGATTAACAAACTATCTAATGAATTAGGTAATACCTCTTTCTTAAATCTAAAAGCCTTTCTAATTGATATCTCTGCTACCTGTTTAGGTTTAATTAATAATCCCAATGTTAAACCTATCTTTCTTAATTTCTTTGAAAGCTTAAAGAATGCAGTATCTACACCACTAGGACACACTACTGTTACACCAACATTGCTTCCTATAAACTCGTAATACAAAGATCTAGAGAAGTTACGAACATAACTCTTAGTTGCATTGTACACATGAATACCTGGTAGATTCATCCATGCGGATGCAGAAGATATATTAATGACAAATCCTCTTTTTCGCTTTAACATTTCTTTTCCAAAAAGATATGTTAGTAGTGTTGTACAATGAATATGGAGATTGATAAGTGAGTCTAACTGTTCTTCTGTTAATGTAGCAAATTCATGAAAGATTAATTTACCAGCATTATTTACCAATATATCTACTTCTAGATTATTTTCTTTGCAGTAGTTAAAAACTTTCTGACCTGCTCCTAATATACTTAGGTCTTGTTCTATTATCCATGTTTTAATACCGTATTCTTTCTCTACAGCATTTGATATTTTTATTAGCTTCTCTTTATTCTTACCAACTAAGATACAGTTTAGACCTAATCTAGCAAACTCATTAACAAAGGCTTTACCTATACCACTACCACCACCTGTTATTAGTACAGTTTTAATACCTTCTGGAATTTTATTTAGTCTACTCATATCTAAATTAATTTTAGCACATATTTTACAAACAAAGATATGTTTAGATTTAGAAATCTTTCAAAAGTCCTAATATGCTTTTTTGTGTTTTCTCAAGAGCAGGAATTTCATCAGAATCTAGTATTGTTTTCTCTTGTAATACAATCCATAGTTCTAGGAGGTTTTTGTAAATTTCAATACTCTGTTTTGCATATTTACCAATAAAAATACTCTGGTAATCTATTTTACTAAGATTCGGAGTGTTTTCTGGGAAATACTGTTCAAACATATAGTTATAGAAACGATAAATTTCTTTAAAGTTGTTTTTGTCAATTAAGAACATTGTATAACTAACAAGTGTATCGAAATGTACTAACATCATAAAATATTCTGGATTGTTTTTTTCACAATAGATTTTGTCTTTTATTCTAAACATAATATAGGTATGTTTTACAAAGAGGTTTATATACACATAATACCTTATGAATATAATACCTTTCAAGTTATAGTCGCTCATAAAATGATATAATTCAATATGAAAACAAACTTCAAAACATTAAAAGAGCTACACGAATACTATGCTATACATAATAAATGTGCATTGAAAAAAGTTGCCACTCAACCAGTATATGAAATAGTACCTCCATCATCAGGCATCCTCTTCATAGGTGAAGCTCCCGGTAAAAACGAAGACCTACAAGGAAGACCTTTTGTTGGTTCTGCTGGAAAGTTTTTAGATGAACTACTCCAAAGTATTGGATATACAAGAGAAGAGGTATATGTAAGTAATGTTGTTAAATACAGACCACCAGATAATAGAGAACCAAAAGATGAAGAGAAAGATGCATGTAGAGTATGGTTAAATGCAGAACTACTCTTTGTTAAACCAAGAGTCATTGTACCTTTAGGTAGACATGCATTAGGTAGATTTGTACCAGGTGCAAACATTACAGCATCTCATGGTCAAGCATTTGATCATCCAACAGGTATCCCTATCTTTGCAATGTATCATCCTGCTGCAGGTTTGTACAATCCTAATCTTAAAGAAGGTATGAGGAAAGATTTTAAGGAATTGAAAAAGTTTTTAGATACATTACCAAAGAAAAGGAAGAATATTCTTAGAAAGAGTGAAGAGATAGATGATTTGCTAAAGCTCTAATTTTTTGCTCTACTCCACTCGGCATCATAGAAAATCTTCTCCACACCAGTCTCATAGTTATTACATATCTCACTCTCCTTAAACCATATCTTTAACTCTCTCTCCGCATTCTCTACAGAATCAGAAGCATGTAACATAGTCATAGTAGACCTATCAATTGAATCTGCTAATGCATATGTATCCAATGAATAGTCATTTCTAATTGTACCAATATCACCCTCTGCTGGACTTGTACTACCTAAAATCTTCCTAACTTGCGATATCACACCGAAACCCTCAAACACAATCGCAACAATTGGACCACATGTTAGATAGTTAATATTCCTCTGCCTAATCTTCTTACCCTGCTCAAGTGAATTCCATTTTGAAACATCCTCACCCCTTGCCATAGCACCCTTCTTTGCCTTCTCACCTGTCTCAATTAAATATGCTTCCTCACCCTCATAATGCTCCCCTACCTGCTCTTTAGTCGCATTAAGCATCTTAATTGCAGTCATCTTAATACCCTTTCTTTCAAACCTAGTAATAATTTCACCAACCAACTGTCTTTGCAATACATCTGGTTTAATTAATACAAGAGTCCTCTCCTGTGCAGTCTTTGGTTTCTTCATATGGCAAGAATGTTAAAAATATTAGATAATACAAGCATATCAAATATATTATGAAAATTACAGAGAAAACAAAATTAAAAAATCTTTTTGCAAATATCGCTTTAGAAAAAAAGTGGGATG
>ENA-UOOK01004979-UOOK01004979.1-fermentation-metagenome-genome-assembly--contig:-NODE-4979-length-13722-cov-3.672130_pt1 | contig 13722 bp, 9 predicted proteins | sample MGYA00245777_ERZ724023 | MGnify/ENA primary metagenome ERZ724023 (study PRJEB28704, sample SAMN03018312) | fermentation metagenome | biome: anthropogenic terrestrial biome; feature: soil; material... | reverse complement strand
TGCAACCTAACTCGTTTTTTAATTTACCAATATCTTCACAAAAATGCGTTTCATTTGAAAGAGCATTGTTTATACGATTTTTAAATTTGTCAAAATTCAAGTGCTCTTTTTTATATCCGTCCATAAGAACAGATAATTGTTTTTCTAAGAAACGCTTCTTTGCTTTAGTGGTTTCTTTGGGGTTATTTAACAAGTCATCTTTGTTCATTTGTAAAACCTCATCAAAATGAAGAAGAAGCCAAAACTCAAAGCAAGGATTTGTTACATAAAACGAATATCGCTTTTCTTCACACGTTTTAAGCACAAAATCATATTGCTGCGATTTGAAGCATTGTTTATCTCTATCAGTAATCAAACACACTTTATCAGTCTCAGGATCATATACAATGCGCTGGCTATTTACATATTCATTTATTGATGTCATAGCATCAGCAATATTTATATCACATGTAAGGAAAGATACAATAATTTTGCAAGCAATATCTAACTTAATAATATCACTGGGAAGGTACCCGTCTTCAATAAAGTGTTTTACTCCGCCTGTTTTAAAGCTTTCCTTGTTATATATACCATTTGCGTTAATGATATCTTCTTCTAACATCCAATCAGCAACTCTGTCTACAAACAAATCAACCGTCAGATTTTGTTTCACGGAATTTTCCAAATACTCAATTAGCATTAAAAGTATCTTCTTGGGATTGCTCCAATTTTCTTCATTGTAACTACGAAGCAAAGGGGTAAGTTCAATCAACGAATTGACTCCTAATTCATCCCGGTTATCAATAATACCGTTAAAATATTGAACTTCCGTTTTGGTACCTTCAAATACTAAAAAATATTTTCTTTTTAATTGCCGGGGAGTTATTGTTAATTCACCAAATTTTTTAGGTATCCTCATAAACTACTCCTCACTAATCGGAAAAATAGAATTAAAAATGGGAACGCCACCATACCTTCCATCAAGATAAGCTTTATCAATTTTTTTATCAAATCTTTCATTATATGCTTCAAGAGAGTAAACCGAACAAACCATATCTCACCCCGCCTTAACAGCTCAAAATCTAATAAGGTTGACTCATGAGTGGTAACAATTAACTGTCTTTGGCTTTTTTTCGACAATTTCAGATATGACTCAATTAACTTATAAGTCAATTGTGGATGCAAGCATCTATCAATTTCATCAATAACATATATCTTATTACTATTTTCGGAGAGAAGAACTTCAATTAAATCAAGAAGTCTTCGCGTTCCATCAGATTCCTCTGATAAACTAAAAAGTACAGAACTATTTGAATGCTCGAACTGTATTGTTTTTATTGTAATATCATCATTGATATCTATTTCAAAAGTTATTTCGCTCTGATTGTGGATTACCCCCCACAATACTTCAGGCAGTAACCGGTCAACACCGGATACAGGTTGAGTACGCAAGGCAAACTGATACATCATCTGCTTGTCACACGTCACCACCAGTTCCCTCGTCTCATCTTCATTCAACAGGGTCAGCAATCCTATATCACTGGAACCCACGATCTCTGAAACGCCACCGAAATGAACTTGAATTTTCTTCATGCCACAACACCCTCCTTCTTGGGACGGAATATCAACGCAAAGGATACTGCTACAACCAAGGCGTAACCGGCAAAAATAAGCCAGCAAGACCGCCAGTCGGTGCTTGCCATCCCGGCCTTCATTACCGTATGCGCATTCACGACGGCCTGGGCAGATAATGTCCCCACGGTAGCCCCAATCCCATTCGTCATCAGCATAAACAACCCCTGGGCACTGGAACGGAGCTTCGGATCAGTTGACTGATCGACAAACAGTGAACCGGAAATATTGAAAAAATCAAAGGCAACACCATATACGATCATGGACAGGATAAACATCCACACCCCTGATCCGGGATTGCCGAAACCAAACAGGCCGAAACGGAAAACCCAGGCAAACATAGCCATCAGCATGACATTCTTGATGCCGTAATGCTTCATGAAAAAAGGGATGAGGAGGATGCAACAGGTCTCACTCACCTGAGAAAGCGAGATCAGGATATTCGCATGATTGACACCAAAAGTGTTGGCATACTCAGGAATATCCTTAAAACTGGTGATAAAAGGATTAGCAAAACCATTCGTGATCTGTAAACTTACCCCCAGCAACATGGAGAATATAAAGAAGATTGCCATTTTCTTCTTCCTGAATAAGGCAAAAGCCCGCAAGCCAAAAGCATCCACCATAGACTTCTTCTCTTCTCCGTTATGGGTATCACAACGGGGCAGGGTAAAGGTATAGAAGAACAAGATGATGCTGCAAATGCCGGAAGCGATAAACTGATTCTGATTCGGCTGAAAGCCAAGGATGTCGACCATCCACATCATGAAGATAAATCCTATCGTCCCGAAGACACGTATGGGGGGAAAATCCTTCACGGTATCCATACCGGCTTTCGTCAACGCATTATAGGCCACGGAATTGCTTAGGGCAAGAGTAGGCATATAAAAAGCTACGCTGATCGTATAGAGGAAGAACAAAATACCAAACTGGATATTGGACTGTTGTGAAAAAGCATAATAAGCAGCGGCAAACATGAACAATCCGGCAAAAAGATGGCAAAAGCCCAACAACCGTTGCGCCTGTACCCAGCGATCGGCAATAATCCCCATCAATGCCGGCATAAAAATGGAAACAATTCCCTGCACCGCATAAAACCAACCGATTTCAGAACCCAAGCCGATATTCACCAAATAAGTCCCCATTGAAGTCAGGTAAGCTCCCCAGGCAGCAAATTCAAGGAAATTCATCGCGGCTAAGCGTATCTTTAAATTCATTTCGACATAGAATTGATAATTATTGCAAAGATAAAGACTTTTATTGAGAACAGACAGAAATCACTGAAGATTTTTTCTGTTCAGGAAGAAACCTCATTTCCTGCCAATTCTTTCTTTTATCCATAAGTCAAATAAGGGCAAAAAAAAATTGATTGTCTCACGACAACCAATCTTTTATTAACCTTAATAATCTAATACCATGAAAAACACAGTGCAAAAGTACAACAATTTCCTTTATATGCAAGTTTTTGACATAAAGAATTGCTATACTTTAATATTACTTAAACCTTTCATTCTGCCAATTAAGTTTCTTTTGCACAAGGATGGATTCTACTGCTTTCCTTTCCGTCGAACCTACCAGCGGAGCAGCCAAACTCAGGACCATAGAATCATCACCGGGAGAAAGTTTTGCAGAAATCAGATAGGGTTCAATCATTGCCCTAAGGTTGTCAAAACGCTCTACTGACATGGTATCAGGCCGGAAGATAAAATCTTCCGGTTTCACATCCGGCAGTCTGTCTTTCGAAGCAAGGGCATGCCAGGATGAATCATAGAACCGGATATCACTCTCCTTTGAGGGGGCACTGAACGTTCTGACAAGACAAAGGATGGAATCTCCATTTTCACGGGGAAGCAATTTCATCTCCAGCGTCGTCGAAAGATTTAAAGTCAGATGAACATAATCATTTGTCAAGGTATCCATCTCACAATTGCCATTCAGCAGGTTCTTCACATCCGCCTTCACTTTCATATCGGCAAAATCTACAAACTCCTGCCTCAGGTTGGCATTTAAATAAGGTATGATGGAATCTGGCATGGCAAGCCACATTTTCCTTGCCGACTGGGCAGGAACCTGAAGCGAAAGAAGCCCTGCAAACAGAATTAAAAAAAGTCTTTTCATATTCACCATCTATTCTTTTTAGTCAAAATTATCTTCTCTCTGCATTCCTGCACGTTCCCCATGCACCCTTCCCGGCAGCGCTCATGCGCCCGGGTGTGCATAAGAAAAAGCACCATACCGGAGCTGACACGTCCAACGTCTCTCCTGAGGAGCGACAAATACGGTAAACAGGTCATCCAGTCCTACAGGGGCACATCCTCCTTTATAAAAAGGTGTGCCGCCCTCTTCTTCATCATAGCTTACCGAATATACTTTGCCCAGACGTTCTGCAAGGATTTTCATCTCCCGGATGGCCTGGCCCTTACTCGGGCAAAACTTATAAAAACGGGCTTGATTGAAATAGCTTAAAGTATCAACATATTGGAAGTCCAGTTCTATTCTGTCAAATTTTATCCCTTGGAAAGTTTTATCCGTATAGAGGATCGAAGCCGAGTCAGATGCCTCTGGACTCCCCCAAAGCCGCTGGAAATCTTCAAGGGCAGTAACGTAAGAGGTTCCGAATCTCACCTGGTCCACTCCGGCCCCTCCCGCCGTCACCGGATTTTCCATCTGCGCATGAACGTTCAGCATACAAAGGATAAATACAACTATTGATAATCCGGTTTTAAGTTTCAAAGAATTCTGATACATGATGCGCAAAGGTAGAAAATAAAAAGGAGGCAACCAAAAAAGTGGCCTCTTATTTTAGGGCTATTTTTCATTCCTCCGTATCCCTTCTTCCTCCCCTGCGGCCAGACATGAACCAACTCCTGTTCTCACCCTTTCCAGGAAACATTTTTCAAAGAGACACCGGTCTTTTTATTCCTGAAAAGAAGGGAAGAAAGGGAAGATACTTGCTCAATTACAGTTTATTTCTTACCTTTGCGACAAAATTTTATTAAGTTATGGCAAAGAAAAAGGTCTTACCTCTCCTCGAAGGGGTAACCATTGAAAAGGTAGCAGCAGAAGGAAAATGCTTGTTTCACGATCAGGAAAAAGTCATCTTCGTTCCCTTCTGTGTCCCCGGTGATATTGCAGATGTTCAGATCACAAGGAAAAAGCACAACTTCTGTGAAGGTAGGATCGTCAGGTTCCTGCATTACAGTGCCGTACGGGAAAAACCCTTTTGCACGCACTTCGGCATCTGCGGAGGTTGCAAATGGCAGAACCTCCCCTACCCTGAACAATTAAAGGCCAAGCAGCAGCAGGTCCTTGACCAACTTACGAAAATAGGAAAGATCCAACTCCCTGAGTTCCGGACCATTATCGGTTCAGAAAAGACAAGGGAATACCGTAACAAACTCGAATTCGGCTGTGCCAACAAGCGATGGTACACCAAAGAGGAATTAGACCAGCTCCCTAAAGATGACCATGCCGACGAGAATGGCCACACAGCACTCCAGATCAGGCGCTCCAGCCAACAGGATAATTGTATCGGTTTTCATATCACAGGCGCTTTCGATAAGATCTACCCGATAGAGAAATGCTGGCTGATGGATGACCTGCACAATGCGATCCGCAATGAAATACGGGACTATGCCTTTTCCACCGGGATGACTTTCTTCGATGTACGGGCCCAACACGGATTGTTAAGAAATATCATGTTCCGGAATTCCAATACCGGAGAATGGATGGTATTGATCCAGTTCCATTATGACCAGCCTGATGACCAGCCGAAAGCGAAAGCTCTCCTGCAGCATATCGCAGACCATTTCCCTCAGATCACCTCTCTCCTTTACGTCAACAATCAGAAATGTAATGACACCATCGGGGATCTCGACATCCAGGTGTTCAAGGGCAAGGATCATATTTTTGAAAAGATGGAAGGGCTCACCTTTAAAGTCGGTCCAAAAAGTTTTTACCAGACAAATACTGAACAGGCCTATCGCCTCTACAGCGTCGCAAGAGAATTTGCCGGACTCACAGGGAAAGAAACGGTCTACGACCTTTATACCGGAACGGGGACCATTGCCAATTTCGTCGCCGGGAGTGCCCGTAAGGTCATTGGCATCGAATATGTTCCGGAGGCAATCGAAAATGCCAAGGAGAACAGTTCTATCAATGGCATAGACAATACCTGTTTCTTCGCAGGAGATATGAAAGACATCCTCACGGACCAGTTTGTCCGGACACACGGACACCCGGAGGTCATCATCACGGATCCTCCCAGGGCAGGCATGCATCCGGAGGTCATCAAGGTAATCCTCAATGCTGAACCGGAGCGCATCGTCTATGTCAGTTGTAACCCTGCCACCCAGGCCCGTGACTTGTCAGTTCTTGACCCCGTCTATCGGGTAGTGGAAGTGCAGCCGGTGGACATGTTCCCCCATACTCCTCACGTGGAGAACGTGGTCCTGCTCGAGAAGAGAGAAAAATAGCATTGCTTTCAAATCTAACTATAACCATTTATACATTTATGACAAATTTCAAAAGAGGATTATTCCTCACTTTCGCTGCTGTCCTTTTCAGCACCACACACGCACAGACCAAATTGCCAGACTGGATGAACAGTATAAAATTATCCGGATATGGAATGACGCAGTATCAGTACAGTGGCCAAGAAGGAGCTAAAGCCAATTCTTTTAACCTGCGACTGGGCAGGATCATGCTCGACGGACGGATCATGAATGACTTTTTCTGGAGAGTCCAACTCCAGATCAACGGCAACACCTCTACCCTGGGAAGTTCTCCAAGACTGGTTGATCTGTTTACGGAATGGCAGAAATACGATTTTCTCCGCATCAAGATAGGACAATTTAAACGCCCATTTACTTTTGAGAATCCGATGAATCCGATCGACCAGGGGTTCATGAGTTACAGCCAGGCCGTCGAGAAACTGGCAGGATTCTCTGACCGTGATGGAGAGCATAGTTCCAACGGAAGGGACATCGGACTGCAGGTGCAGGGAGATTTCCTGAAGAATGCTGCTGGCAGGAATTTATTACATTACCAAGTAGGAATCTTCAATGGCCAGGGTATTAATGTCAAGGACGTAGACCAACAGAAAGACATCATAGGCGGTATCTGGGTGATGCCTGTTCCCGGCATGCGTCTGGGCACGTTCGGCTGGACCGGCAGCTATGCCCGCAAGGGCACCTGGACTACCACCAGCGCGCAAGGCCAGGAGATTCAGCATGACGGGGTAAGAAGTCTTCAGCAGCGCAGGTACGCTTTCTCTGCCGAATATCTCTTCAATGACTGGACCTTACGTTCTGAATTTGTCCATTCCACCGGCCAGGCCTTTGCCAAGGCCTTAAGTAACACCAATGACAACACGTCTGGCGACTGCACGATCTCTGATGAGGGGAGCCAGGCTCAAGGTGTCTATGCACTGGTCATCGCCCCGATTATCCAGAAACGCCTTCACGCTAAAGCCCGCTATGACATGTATCAGCCAACGGGTGATGCTTCCAGGATGAGATCCCAGTATGAAGTAGGATTAGACTATGAATTTGATCACAATTTCGAGATCAATGGCGAATACGCCATGGTCAATGACCGAAGTCTGAAAAAGGAGAACTACTCTATCGTGGATGTAGAAGTGGACTTCCGGTTCTGAATGAAGAAGGATGGAGGAAAGCAATCCATCCCGACACGCCACAAAATGATAAGCGGGGATATTTCTGATCAGAAATATCCCCGCTTACAGATTATCGGCGATGCACTTTCACCCGGGCACGAGACGGACTGCCTCAGATACACCGCCAGTCTCCCGTAGGCTTTACAGGCTATAGGAAAATCCGACACTCAGATATTCCTTCAGCTGCCAGTATCCATGAATGCCACGGCTGGCGCCATCATCAAACCGAGGGAAAACAAAAAGGTTGCAGGAAATCAATTTACTCAACTGGAAGACAAACGTATTCTCCCACTCCAGTTCTGTCCTCTTGTATGAAGTATAGCCATAAAGGCGGGTATTCCATTTGATCAAGTCGGACATCTGCCATTTCAGGTCGATCGTAAACTCAGAACCATAGTCAACCAGAGAACGCTTTCCTTCGTCAATGCCATAACGAGTAGCCAGATCCTTGATCTTGACATATTTCCAGTTTAAGGCAACAGGGGCAAGATGAACGGTCCCCGTCAACTTCTTCTTCAGCCAGTTGACGTTATAATCCATACCGATTGAAAAGTTAAGATTAAAAGGAGACATGAACGCTGCATACACCGTCGGGTCATTACTCTTATAAGTATTTGTAAATTGAGTTGTGGCAATTGTCTGGAAAGTGTAATACCAGTTTTTCGTAGCCTGCAGCCCGAGTTTGTCCGTATATCTGATCATGTTCTCTGTAGCCATCAGGGAATGGATGCTGTCCCCCCTGGAATTCTGAAAACCCAATTGCATTTCCAGTTTATGACTCCACAAGAACCTCTGGTGATTATCATAATTAGCCTGGAAGACAACGTTCCCCAGCATAGAATAATTACTCTGTCCCCCCTTATACCAATTACTGGAGACAAAGTTCTGCATGAACTGTAAATAATAATCGCCCTGGAAAGTCCAGAAATTAGGCTTCCTGACCAGGAGATCCATCGGAGCCACATCAGGCTCCTGAGCTTTAGGGGACACTATATCCACAAAATCCGGATGGGTCTGCTGGGCTGACGGTTCCATCCTGTCAAGGTTCGAGGAATTGGCGATAAGTACTTTCTCACTCTGACGGACCAGTTGAGGATAGTTCAGATAGATATTCATTAAAGTAGAATCCAGGAACTGGTCTGCCGCCTGATCCGAGTCCTGTCCGTAGTGAAGTCCGAGGAGATGAACGGCAGGGAAATGATAGAAAGTCAAAGGGGCCAAGAGGAAGAAACTCCTGTTCTGATTCATCAGATGATTACGGGCCGCTATCGTATCCTTAGCGAACACTCCTTCCAAAGAGGTTGTATCCAACCAACTCTTATAGGTATTCAGTGAATCCAGATAATTTCGGACTATCTCAGATTCACCTGTATAATTTCTTCCAAGTCCACCGCCGATTCTCTGTGCTTTAACCACTTGAACCGAAACCAGAAGCAGGACGATCAAAAACCGATATTTCATTTTCTTTTCTTGTCTGTCAGTTGGTGGCAAAGGTATGAAATAAAAATGAGAAAACGAACATTCTGCCACACGAAATCATCCAAAACGGTTGGCACTTTCATTATTTTATACTACCTTTGCAAATTAGTTATAACTAAGGTAATTTAAATATTTATTTATCGTGGCTGAAACAAAATATATATTCGTCACAGGTGGAGTAGTTTCTTCCATTGGAAAGGGAATTATCTCTGCATCAATAGGTAAACTCCTTCAGGCAAGGGGATATGACATCACCATTCAAAAGTTTGATCCGTATATCAACATTGATCCGGGCACACTGAATCCATACGAACACGGAGAGTGCTATGTCACCGTGGATGGAATGGAAACGGACCTTGACCTCGGGCATTATGAACGGTTTACAAGTATTCATACGACCAAGGCTAATTCTATGACCACCGGCCGCATATACAAATCAGTCATCGATAAAGAGCGGCGGGGAGACTATCTGGGCAAGACCATTCAGGTGGTCCCGCATATCACCAACGAGATCAAGCGTAACATCAAACTCCTCGGGCAGAAATATCATTACGATTTCGTCATCACGGAGATCGGTGGGACGATCGGTGATATTGAGAGCGCGCCCTATATGGAAGCTATCCGCCAGTTGAAACGGGAACTGGGAAAGAATGCTGTCAATATCCATCTTACGTATATCCCTTACCTCAAGGCTGCACATGAACTCAAGACCAAGCCTACCCAGAATTCCGTCAAGGAATTGCAAAGCGTAGGCATCCAGCCTGACATCCTGGTTCTCCGCACGGAGATGCATCTCAACGATGCCATCCGGAAGAAAGTTTCAGATTTCTGTAATGTGGATATGGACTGTGTCATCCAGAGTGAAGATATGCCCAGCATCTATGAGGTTCCTGTAAATATGCAGAACCAGGGACTGGATGCTGCCATCCTCAGGAAGATGGGGATTCCCGTAGGCCCCACGCCGGAGATGAAACCCTGGAAAGGTTTCCTGCAGCGCATGAAGAAAGCCAAGGATACCGTTCAGATCGGCCTGGTCGGCAAGTACGATTTACAGGACGCCTATAAGAGTATCCGCGAGAGTCTTTATATTGCCGGAACCTACAACGATTATAAAGTACATATCACCTTTATCAATTCCCAATATATCACCCAGGAGAACGTAGCAGAAAAACTCACGGGACAGGATGGAATCATCATTTGTCCGGGATTCGGACAGCGGGGAACAGACGGTAAGATCATAACTGCTCAATATACCCGCACGCACGACATCCCTACCTTCGGCATCTGCTATGGCATGCAGATGATGGTGATTGAATTCGCCCGCAACGTCCTGGGTTACACGGACGCCAACAGTCGCGAGATGGATGAAAAGACGCCCCATAATGTCATTGACATTATGGAAGAGCAGAAGAATATCACGAACATGGGAGGGACCATGCGCCTGGGAGCTTACGAATGTGATCTGAAGAAGGGCTCACGAGCATACGAGATCTATGGCCAGGAGCATATCAGCGAGCGCCATCGTCATCGCTATGAATTCAATAACGACTACGAGGCGGAATTTGAGAATAACGGCATGATGTGCGTAGGCCGCAATCCGGAGAGCGATCTGGTAGAAATCGTTGAAATTCCAAAACTGAGATGGTATATAGGAACCCAATTCCATCCGGAATACCAGTCTACCGTCCTCAAACCTCACCCGTTGTTTTTAGATTTTGTCAAGCATGCCATTGCTTTTCAGAAAGAAAAAAAGCAGACCATTAATCATAAATAAGGTGAGGGGTTTTTCATCTTTCAATATCGAACTATAAATGGATAAAAATAGTATTATCGGCTTTGTGCTTATTGCCGTGGTCCTGATAGGTTTCAGCTGGTGGGCAAGACCTTCAGATAAAGAGCAGAGAGCTGCCTTCGTAAAAGATTCAATCGCTAATGTCCAGCGCGCCAAAGCTGTCAAGACGGCACAATTTGCTGCCGCCAGGAAACAAGCAGAAACCAGGAAGAAAATAGAAGCGGATACGACTGCCCTCTTCCACTCTGCACTGGCAGGAAAAGCTCAGGAGATCGTCCTTCAGAACAAGAAGGTGGCTCTTACCTTCAACACCAAGGGTGGGGTTGTGGAAAAGGCCATCATCAAAGGCTATATCGGCCATAACCTGAAAGTAAAGGATGGTTCTCAGGATTCCCGAAATGTAACCCTCTTTGATGTCAAGGACCAGAGCCTGAATTTCATGCTGGCCGCTAAGGATGCAAATATTGTCACCAGCGATCTGTATTTCACCCCATCGGATGTCACGGATTCCACCGTCGTGATGACGGCCAAGGCAGCTACAGGCAAATATATCATCATGACTTATCGGCTGGGCAAGGACTATATGCTTCACATGACCCTACGGGCAACGGGGATGGCCAATCTCTTTTCCCCGGATACTGACCTCATGGACATTGACTGGTCAGAGCATTGCCGCCAGCAGGAACGCGGCTTCTCTTTTGAAAACCGGTATGCCAGCCTCACCTATCACAAGGCTGATGGAGGTACGGACTATATCAACCAGGGGAAAGAGAAAATTGACCAGCCGGTCAAGGAACCGATTGACTGGGTGGCTTTCAAAGATCAGTTTTTCAGTGCTGTCATGATCTCCAAGAGTAATTTCAAGGAGGATGCTCTCATGACCAGCATCCCACAGGAAAAGGGGTCTGGTTATCTGAAGCAATATGGGGCAAAGATGAAAACATTCTTTGATCCGACGGGCAAAAGGCCTTCTGAATTTGAATTCTATTTTGGTGCTAACGATTTCCAACTCCTCCAACATGTTGAAAAAGAGAGCACGTTCGGCCATAAACTCCAGTTGCAGCGCCTGATCTATCTAGGATGGCCTCTGTTCAGGGTGATCAACAGATGGTTTACCATCTATGTGTTCGACTGGCTGAGTAAGATCTTCCCGATGGGCATCGTCCTGATTCTCATCACCCTGCTGCTGAAGGTAATCACTTATCCTATGGTCAAGAAGAGTTATATGAGCTCAGCCAAGATGCGAGTGCTGAGACCCAAGTTGGATGAAGCGACCAAACAGTATAACAAGCCTGAAGACCAGATGATGAAGCAGCAGGCGATGATGTCGGAATATGCCAAATATGGTGTCAGTCCCTTGTCTGGTTGCCTGCCTGTCCTCGTCCAGGCTCCTATCTGGATAGCCATGTTCAACTTTGTCCCGAATGCCATCCAGTTGCGGGGACAGAGTTTCTTATGGATGCACGACCTGAGTACTTTTGACCCGATCATAGAATGGAACAAGAACGTGTGGCTCATCGGTGATCACCTGTCACTGACCTGCATCCTCTTTTGTATCGCACAGATCGTCTACAGTTGGTTCACGATGCAATTGCAGAAAGACCAGATGGTGGGACAACAGGCTGACCAGATGAAGATGATGCAATGGATGATGTACCTGATGCCTCTCTTCTTCTTCTTTGTCTTCAATGACTATTCTTCAGGATTGAATTTCTATTACTTCATCAGTCTGGCCTTCAGTGCAATCATCATGTATACGCTGAGGAAGACGACCAACGACAAGAAACTGCTCAGCATTCTTGAAGCCCATTATAACAAGAATGCGGCAAGTCCGAAGAAATCCACCGGTGGTTTCGCCGCCCGCCTGCAGGCTATGCAGCAGATGCAAATGCAGCAGCAGCAGGATATGCAACGGAAACGGGCTGAACTGGAAGAAAAGAAAAAGAAACTTTAATATCCGGAATCACAGGCGGAGTGAAGATCTGTTCACTCCGCCTGTGATTAAAATCATATTCTATGAATAAAACGATTTTACTCGCTGCTGCCATATTGATGGCATGTGGTAGTCTGAATGCACAAACAATGATTGGAAAGAACGAGATCCGGCTCTCAAGTGACCTGATGACCCCAGAAGCTCTCTGGGCCATGGGCCGGATAGGAACAGTCCAGGCTTCTCCTGATGGAGAGAAGGTGGTCTACCAGGTGGGCTACTATAGTGTGAAAGAGAACAAGGGTCATCAGATGCTCTTCGTCATGGATGCTGACGGCCTGAACAAGAAACAACTGACTGAGGACCGGGCTGACGAGACCGATGGGGCATGGCTGGACAACCGGAAGATAGCATTCCTCCGCGACGGTCAGTTATGGAGCATGAACAGTGATGGGACAGACCGCAAACAACTCACCCACTCGAAGATCAGCATCGAAGGATTCAAGTTCTCTCCTGATGGCCGGCAGGTCCTTCTCATCAAGAGCATTCCTTATCATGGAAGTATCCAGAAAGATCCCGCCGACCTGCCCCTGGCAACGGGACGGATCATCACAGACCTCAACTACCGGCACTGGGATCATTACGTAGAGACTATCGATCATCCTTTTCTGGCACAGGTGACCTCTTCAGGCATAGACGAGGGCACTGATATTCTTGACGGCGAACCTTACGAATGTCCGCTGGCTCCATGGGGAGGAATAGAAGAACTGGCCTGGAGCCCTGACGGAAAGGACATCGCCTATACCTGCAAGAAGAAAACCGGCGTAGCGTATGCGACCTCTACGGATGCAGACATCTATCTATACCATATTGCTACAGGACAGACAAAGAATCTGTGCAAGCCGGCCGGATATAAAGAACCGGCAATAGACCCGACAAAGAGCATGCGCAACCAGGCTGTCAACCATCAGCCGGGAGATATGAATGTAGGCTATGATGAAAACCCGCAATTCTCCCCCGATGGCAAATATATTGCCTGGCAGAGCATGAAACGTGATGGTTATGAGAGTGACCGTAACCGCCTGTGCGTTTACAATCTGACTACTGGCGCCAAGAGATATGTCACGGAAAGTTTTGATACCAACGTGGATGCTTTCACGTGGGGCAATGATTCGAAAACACTTTACTTCATGGCCTGCTGGCACGCTTGCGTGAACCTTTACAGGACCAGTC
>ENA-UOOK01004978-UOOK01004978.1-fermentation-metagenome-genome-assembly--contig:-NODE-4978-length-13726-cov-12.182723_pt1 | contig 13726 bp, 3 predicted proteins | sample MGYA00245777_ERZ724023 | MGnify/ENA primary metagenome ERZ724023 (study PRJEB28704, sample SAMN03018312) | fermentation metagenome | biome: anthropogenic terrestrial biome; feature: soil; material... | reverse complement strand
GGACCAAGTGGAATTGAAATAAGTTTTTAATGAGGGGTTTCCGTTTATCTGTTTACTTATAATTGGACCAAGTGGAATTGAAATTTATGAAAGGGCAAGAATTGTTGTAATAAAAGTAACTCTTATAATTGGACCAAGTGGAATTGAAATTGCTCAACGGGATGTTGATACGCCTTCGGCTGCCACGTCTTATAATTGGACCAAGTGGAATTGAAATCGAAATACGGCAAAAAACAGGAGATGAAACATGAGTCTTATAATTGGACCAAGTGGAATTGAAATATTCCTCCATGCTTAGTTTCGCAAACCGCTTTCCGGCTTATAATTGGACCAAGTGGAATTGAAATCGATAAATTCGAGGTTCGCACGGCTTTTATCCGATTCTTATAATTGGACCAAGTGGAATTGAAATTCATGTACAAGCGTAATCTTATCGTTCTGGATAGACCTTATAATTGGACCAAGTGGAATTGAAATTTCTAATTATGCTTGAAATATTTTTCAATTCCTCTTCTTATAATTGGACCAAGTGGAATTGAAATTAATGCATAACCGCCTGTGTCATAATAAATCGTTCATTCTTATAATTGGACCAAGTGGAATTGAAATTAACAGACAATAATAATAGAATAATCTTTTTCATTTCTTATAATTGGACCAAGTGGAATTGAAATCATTGTTACCTTTCGCAGCAGAAACGCGACTATTATCTTATAATTGGACCAAGTGGAATTGAAATATCTCTATGGGTAGGGGCTTTCTTTGCAGCTTTACCTTATAATTGGACCAAGTGGAATTGAAATAACATAATCGTAAGTTTTAGTATATTAGTGAATTGTCTTATAATTGGACCAAGTGGAATTGAAATAAAATAGGGACATTCAAAACAGAAGGACAATGATACTTATAATTGGACCAAGTGGAATTGAAATTCTGTAATAGGTTCTTTATTTTCTTTAATGCGTCTTCTTATAATTGGACCAAGTGGAATTGAAATTACGTACATATACCAATTCGACAGTTCAATCGTACAACTTATAATTGGACCAAGTGGAATTGAAATAAAACAAGATTCAATAAGAGGATCTTCGGTAGTAAGGCTTATAATTGGACCAAGTGGAATTGAAATTAATATCAGTTTGCTGGGCAATCCGGATAATCCGCTTATAATTGGACCAAGTGGAATTGAAATCTTTTAGATAAATCATAACTAAAGATATTGTCTTCTCTTATAATTGGACCAAGTGGAATTGAAATCGTACAGATATAGTACAACAAGCTAAACATTTTATACTTATAATTGGACCAAGTGGAATTGAAATGCGAACAGAACATTGCGGATTTTGCCACACGACTTCTTATAATTGGACCAAGTGGAATTGAAATATGTAAATATTAAAATTCCCGATCCTGTTAAATCAACTTATAATTGGACCAAGTGGAATTGAAATAAAAATTTACAGTGTTGGGCCTTCTAATAAGCTTCACTTATAATTGGACCAAGTGGAATTGAAATTTATCTGAGAGATAAGCTCTACTCTCAGGATGTGCCTTATAATTGGACCAAGTGGAATTGAAATTCTCTTAATTCTTCTTTTGTGCAATCTGATCCTACTCTTATAATTGGACCAAGTGGAATTGAAATGGCTTGATAAGCTTGTGAATGAGGGTTCATATACCCCTTATAATTGGACCAAGTGGAATTGAAATTGGCGATATGTTGACTAGTCTTGACTATTGGCATACTTATAATTGGACCAAGTGGAATTGAAATATCTCAGACTATACGTGAGATTCTTGAACGTTTCAATTCCTTATAATTGGACCAAGTGGAATTGAAATTTGTAGAGTCGAATCTTATGAAACTTCTTTCCGGAGCTTATAATTGGACCAAGTGGAATTGAAATGAAGTTTTTATTCCGAAAACAGATGGTGAGGATACTCTTATAATTGGACCAAGTGGAATTGAAATCGTCAAAAGATTTCTCTCCGTATGATTCTTGAAAGCTTATAATTGGACCAAGTGGAATTGAAATGCAAAAGTTATACATCTCATGATTGAATTAAACATCCTTATAATTGGACCAAGTGGAATTGAAATAGCAGATGCGTAAAAACATGTACGAGGTGTCTGCTTCTTATAATTGGACCAAGTGGAATTGAAATATCCTTCGGCTTTCGGTGTTTCGCCGGCAAGGATGCTTATAATTGGACCAAGTGGAATTGAAATATAAAAACGGACATTTAAAACATTCCATAATGCCCACTTATAATTGGACCAAGTGGAATTGAAATAAAGTACTAACAAGCAGCGGAATAGGTAACAACTATACTTATAATTGGACCAAGTGGAATTGAAATTAAATTTTCTTTAACCTTTCAAATATCTCGAAAGCTGCTTATAATTGGACCAAGTGGAATTGAAATAATACCGGTAAAGTCTACGAACGGCATGATGCCGTAACTTATAATTGGACCAAGTGGAATTGAAATAAGAATCATTGACGCCGAAATCGAAGTTTCCGGGCGTCTTATAATTGGACCAAGTGGAATTGAAATGAGGCTACTTCTCCATTCAGCGTGACGCCTGGCGGCTTATAATTGGACCAAGTGGAATTGAAATGACTTTCCGGTCTGCAATTATACAAAATAAAACAGACTTATAATTGGACCAAGTGGAATTGAAATTGATGTTAAACAGCGCGCTTTGCGCGGTGAATTGGACTTATAATTGGACCAAGTGGAATTGAAATGAGTTTTGCGCCTACCTTGACGTACCAAAAAGGTTCACTTATAATTGGACCAAGTGGAATTGAAATTCAGGGATCAGGCTAGACATGCGGATATATTAATGACCTTATAATTGGACCAAGTGGAATTGAAATCGGCAATTGGACTATTCCTTCGTTTGTATGAGCGACTTATAATTGGACCAAGTGGAATTGAAATTATTCAGACACGGAATATCCGGTAAGATCTTCTTTAACTTATAATTGGACCAAGTGGAATTGAAATTTGCCTGGGTTTACATCATGTAAAAAATTGGTTATCTTATAATTGGACCAAGTGGAATTGAAATTGGGGAGTAGGTAATGACATACCCAAGAAACTGATTCTTATAATTGGACCAAGTGGAATTGAAATTCTGGGATAAGATTGACAACTATCTTGCCTCTGAACTTATAATTGGACCAAGTGGAATTGAAATAACAAAAAAAACGGATATAATCCGCCACAATGTGAAGCTTATAATTGGACCAAGTGGAATTGAAATGAGGCTACTTCTCCATTTAGTGTGTCACCTGCCGGTTCCTTATAATTGGACCAAGTGGAATTGAAATTAGCTGCCGCGTCCTGGCTAAGCTTCCGGAGGGTGCTTATAATTGGACCAAGTGGAATTGAAATTATATTATACGCTGGCAGTACTCCGTCACTTCTCTTTCTTATAATTGGACCAAGTGGAATTGAAATAAACAGACAAGGATTTCGAAACAAAACAAATCAATCCTTATAATTGGACCAAGTGGAATTGAAATACTTGTGCTCCTGCGGCGTTAGCTGCTCCGCTTGCCACTTATAATTGGACCAAGTGGAATTGAAATCTACATACTACATATTTTAATCTTCGTACATCAATATCTTATAATTGGACCAAGTGGAATTGAAATGGAGACAATTTCAAAATCAACCTAAGTGCAGATACATTCTTATAATTGGACCAAGTGGAATTGAAATGTGGAAATGTTGTCACGTATGGTACTGTTCCGTTTTTCTTATAATTGGACCAAGTGGAATTGAAATAACTTATAAAAATAAACAATATGATAACAAAAAATACTTATAATTGGACCAAGTGGAATTGAAATTGGGAAATAATATTCATTGGAGCACAACTATTTAGCCTTATAATTGGACCAAGTGGAATTGAAATACATATATAGGACTTTCACTTCTCCTTTGTGGTTCGTGTCTTATAATTGGACCAAGTGGAATTGAAATTGAAATCATGATTGCGTGCAACCCATTCGGCGAATTACTTATAATTGGACCAAGTGGAATTGAAATGCGATTTAGTCGGGGAAGCAATTATGACGCTGTAAAACTTATAATTGGACCAAGTGGAATTGAAATTCTGGCTTTGATACGTTTGTAGCATCACAAACTGACTTATAATTGGACCAAGTGGAATTGAAATAAAATTCTCGACGTGAGTATAAAGCGCATCGATCTGCTTATAATTGGACCAAGTGGAATTGAAATATCATGACGGCTCTTTAATATATCGGCGCCTTTCCTACTTATAATTGGACCAAGTGGAATTGAAATTCTTTTAAGCCGATTATTGTATTTGTATCATTATACTTATAATTGGACCAAGTGGAATTGAAATGCAGGAATGGTCGTCTCTTTTGGTGTAGAAAGACGACCTTATAATTGGACCAAGTGGAATTGAAATTCATTTGAACTATTATTGTTAATCAAACGAAAAGGAACTTATAATTGGACCAAGTGGAATTGAAATATATGCCAGAAAAGGCACAGCATTAAAATCTTGTGCTTATAATTGGACCAAGTGGAATTGAAATGAAACACATCTAATTGTAGTTTAAAACTTCCGAATCTTATAATTGGACCAAGTGGAATTGAAATTCCGAATGTTTTATCTAGCCATGCACCGCCTTTGTATCTTATAATTGGACCAAGTGGAATTGAAATTATATTGTATGCTGGCAGTACTCCGTCGCTTCGTTTTCTTATAATTGGACCAAGTGGAATTGAAATTTAATTTTTACTACGTTAAATGGTGTTCCTGTTACTGCTTATAATTGGACCAAGTGGAATTGAAATCTAAATCTAAACATAGTAATGAATAATTCTAACATACTTATAATTGGACCAAGTGGAATTGAAATATTCTTTGTATCTGTTTCGTTTGCTATCTTCTCTGTCTTATAATTGGACCAAGTGGAATTGAAATGGAGAACTGGTTGGCCGGGAATTTTCTTACCTGGCACTTATAATTGGACCAAGTGGAATTGAAATGAGTATATGATGATATTTTCAATGCACTTGAAGAATCTTATAATTGGACCAAGTGGAATTGAAATTTTTGAATAAATAGGATGCCAGGGGAGGGAATAACGCTTATAATTGGACCAAGTGGAATTGAAATATAAAACCGTTTGGGGTACCGGGAAAGTTTTCTTTGCCTTATAATTGGACCAAGTGGAATTGAAATGAAGGAGAATATCAAGCGGAATGAACAGGCTATTGACTTATAATTGGACCAAGTGGAATTGAAATTTTATTTTTACAGAAATCAATTGATAGATTATTAACTTATAATTGGACCAAGTGGAATTGAAATTTTTGATTCAAAAAGTTAATAGCTAATCTATACCCTCCTTATAATTGGACCAAGTGGAATTGAAATTTTGAAACATCATTTGTGAAGTTTCTTTCATTTCTCCTTATAATTGGACCAAGTGGAATTGAAATTGACCTGTTGTTCTTTTCTTTCCGATGCCGAAAACCTTATAATTGGACCAAGTGGAATTGAAATTACAGAATAACAATAATTTCAACTGAATTTCATAAGCCGCTTATAATTGGACCAAGTGGAATTGAAATATAAGACTATACAATGCGATGCTACATATGAATGCCTTATAATTGGACCAAGTGGAATTGAAATTTTCTTTGGCTCCGCCTATTTGTTGTTGCATTAGTTTCTTATAATTGGACCAAGTGGAATTGAAATATTGTTAAGTTTAGATTAAGTCTGTCTACTAGATTACCCTTATAATTGGACCAAGTGGAATTGAAATAAGCAAACAGAATAAAAGAACAATATCCAACACTAAACTTATAATTGGACCAAGTGGAATTGAAATAAGGTACTAACAAGCAGCGGAATAGGGAACAATTACCCTTATAATTGGACCAAGTGGAATTGAAATACGCTTAATCCTGCGTCTTCTAAATTTTTTCTTACGCTTATAATTGGACCAAGTGGAATTGAAATGGTACACTGGTACCATTTATGAAACAGGTAGCATTCTTATAATTGGACCAAGTGGAATTGAAATTGTCGTATACTTTGAATGGCACGTTTTCGTTGTCATTCTTATAATTGGACCAAGTGGAATTGAAATTTATTAGAACATCGTCTACGTTAGAATTATTCATTACTACTTATAATTGGACCAAGTGGAATTGAAATTTTTTTCGCGTCTTTTTATGTTAAAAAGCGGTCTACCTTATAATTGGACCAAGTGGAATTGAAATCGGTTTGGTGTTTATGTACCGGATTGCCCCGCCTTTCTTATAATTGGACCAAGTGGAATTGAAATATGTATACTATATAAGAATTATATACACATATCCTACTTATAATTGGACCAAGTGGAATTGAAATTGGGAACTGATATTTATTGGTTCTCAATTATTTAACGCTTATAATTGGACCAAGTGGAATTGAAATTTGTTTACTTTTTCTTTTTTAGTAATTTTCCCAATAGCTTATAATTGGACCAAGTGGAATTGAAATTGGGAAATAATATTCATTGGAGCACAGCTATTTAGCGCTTATAATTGGACCAAGTGGAATTGAAATAAGTAACTTAATATACTTGATGGATTGATTTGTTTTGCTTATAATTGGACCAAGTGGAATTGAAATATTCCACCAGATTCAGATATTGTTCTTCTGTTTGTACTTATAATTGGACCAAGTGGAATTGAAATTCGGTTAATTCGGTTAATCGGTTATCACAAGAGAGCTTATAATTGGACCAAGTGGAATTGAAATTGCGCTTCGGGTAATGCGAACTGCCATCATAGCTGTCTTATAATTGGACCAAGTGGAATTGAAATGTATCAAAACTGCCTTTCATTTTTTTCTCCAATTCAGCTTATAATTGGACCAAGTGGAATTGAAATTTATTCTTCTTTTCACTTCGGACTCATGCTTTCCGCGCTTATAATTGGACCAAGTGGAATTGAAATTTAGGAAATTGAGCACGTTTCCACCCTTTCCGCAGCCGACTTATAATTGGACCAAGTGGAATTGAAATTGATGGAGTATGCTTCTTAATCCAGTTATACTCTTCTTATAATTGGACCAAGTGGAATTGAAATAAGAGAAATTAAGTTCTATTGATTTAGAACAATTAACTTATAATTGGACCAAGTGGAATTGAAATAACGGAATTAAGAGGCTGTATTCACCTCCACCCAAAACTTATAATTGGACCAAGTGGAATTGAAATTCGTTTAATTCAAATATATACTTTTTAAAGTTTGGAGCTTATAATTGGACCAAGTGGAATTGAAATAAGATGTTAAGCCCCTTCTTCTTCCGATGACCGCCCCTTATAATTGGACCAAGTGGAATTGAAATACCAGAATTGGGCAGTCGGGTTAAAGTCTCCGATTATCTTATAATTGGACCAAGTGGAATTGAAATGACTTTGAATATCTTTCAGCATAGGTGCGAGCTGTCTTATAATTGGACCAAGTGGAATTGAAATTCGTATCGATTCCAAGCCGTTGCAGCCGTTTCAGTCTTATAATTGGACCAAGTGGAATTGAAATTTTGAAATCGTGGTCGATAACCAGGGCGGGCATAAAACTTATAATTGGACCAAGTGGAATTGAAATAGCTCACTTCTAAGTTACTTAGGAATAAAAGGATTAGCTTATAATTGGACCAAGTGGAATTGAAATGCGCTAAACCATTCTGGTTTTCTTACTGTTTGTCCATCCTTATAATTGGACCAAGTGGAATTGAAATGGCGGAGGAAACGCAAGCGACGAAGCAAGCCTAATCTTATAATTGGACCAAGTGGAATTGAAATGACTGTATTTTTTTATCTCTTTTGTTGTTTCTGCTCTTATAATTGGACCAAGTGGAATTGAAATGTCGATGAACGTAAGTCGTTCCGTGTACGATGCCGGCTTATAATTGGACCAAGTGGAATTGAAATTTCACATTCTCCGTACAGTTGAAGCAATTTTTGGATCTTATAATTGGACCAAGTGGAATTGAAATTGTCATTTTGAGCGGATAATATTATAGATATGTTGCTTATAATTGGACCAAGTGGAATTGAAATATGTTTTGCTTCTATTATTACGACTCTACAAAGAACTTATAATTGGACCAAGTGGAATTGAAATTCAACACTTTTGCTTCCGGATAACGTTTAAAGATACTTATAATTGGACCAAGTGGAATTGAAATTCAACGATAGCCTCCACCGATTGCTGCGTGAATGTCTTATAATTGGACCAAGTGGAATTGAAATTGCGATTGCTACAAAGATAGGGTGCAAGAAAAAACACTTATAATTGGACCAAGTGGAATTGAAATCAGGTAGTTGACATCATACTCGTAGACACGTCTAATCTCTTATAATTGGACCAAGTGGAATTGAAATTTAAAAATTCCAAATTAGAAAGTTGGGAACCACTTCCAGCTTATAATTGGACCAAGTGGAATTGAAATTGGTTTTGTGTTAATGTATCGGATTGCTCCGCCTTTCTTATAATTGGACCAAGTGGAATTGAAATGCAAAATATAACTACATATTTGCAAACGGGAGGTTAGCTTATAATTGGACCAAGTGGAATTGAAATGCAAAATTTAACTACATATTTGCAGACGGAAGACTACTTATAATTGGACCAAGTGGAATTGAAATAAGAAATGGCAGACTACGAGCAGAGTCTGAATAGAGCTTATAATTGGACCAAGTGGAATTGAAATGGTACATGTAGGTCGTTCATCGTTTGTAAGTTAACATCTTATAATTGGACCAAGTGGAATTGAAATGAAACAATTAGAGCAACAAGGCAAGCTGATGCAACACTTATAATTGGACCAAGTGGAATTGAAATATCGCTATATCTGAAGTTCTTCAGACTTCAGAGACTCTTATAATTGGACCAAGTGGAATTGAAATATTTTTGTACAGGAGACATTACCTGGTGATACTTTTCCTTATAATTGGACCAAGTGGAATTGAAATGAGGACGTAGATTATGCAGGCACCGGAGTGTCTGCAACTTATAATTGGACCAAGTGGAATTGAAATTTCTTTTTTTTGTTCGTTTGTCAAATTTGCCATGTTCTTATAATTGGACCAAGTGGAATTGAAATTATACTCTCGTTTCTTCTTTGTGAGAGGATCGTACTTCTTATAATTGGACCAAGTGGAATTGAAATTTGATCAACTCGCAGATAAGTGTTTTATACTGTTTCTCTTATAATTGGACCAAGTGGAATTGAAATATAAGTTAACCGTTGGAATCCCTGGACAGTTCTCCTCTTATAATTGGACCAAGTGGAATTGAAATTTGATAGAATTTTCTGATAAAAATTCTGTTCCGGAACTTATAATTGGACCAAGTGGAATTGAAATGGCCTTGGCATACGATGGGGAAATAAGTCCGCCCAAGCTTATAATTGGACCAAGTGGAATTGAAATATGATAGCCCAAATCGTGTGTACTTCTGCTGTAATTCTTATAATTGGACCAAGTGGAATTGAAATCAGAGAACAACCCGCAAGGTATAAGCGGGCTTACGTTTCTTATAATTGGACCAAGTGGAATTGAAATCATCAAAGCAGATGCAGATAAAACGAAAGCCGAAGCTTATAATTGGACCAAGTGGAATTGAAATGGGTTAAGATATTGCCGGTAATTAAAGGGCCGGGGAGCTTATAATTGGACCAAGTGGAATTGAAATCTTTTCCGCCCCGATATCATCAAAGAGCTTCTCTATTCTTATAATTGGACCAAGTGGAATTGAAATGAAGATAGTTATTTGTATCCATTTTGGCGAGCATAGCTTATAATTGGACCAAGTGGAATTGAAATCGCTTATCAGGTGAATGTAATCATTCGATTCACTTTCACTTATAATTGGACCAAGTGGAATTGAAATATGCCAAAGAGCAGATACTAAGTTATGAGCCAACTGACTTATAATTGGACCAAGTGGAATTGAAATCCCGTTTTTTCTCAATCGACTGTATTATCTCTTTCAGCTTATAATTGGACCAAGTGGAATTGAAATTAATGTACCTCTATCGAGACAAACCCTACTGCCATACTTATAATTGGACCAAGTGGAATTGAAATGCACATCTGCATCAGGAAGCTTGTTTTCCCGTTACCGCCTTATAATTGGACCAAGTGGAATTGAAATTATAAGCAGTATAGCTTAAATAAAGACAAGACAATGTACTTATAATTGGACCAAGTGGAATTGAAATGAGTTTTTCATTCGCCGGTAAACGTGCTGGAATGGCTTATAATTGGACCAAGTGGAATTGAAATATCAATTTCAGTATCGGCTTTTGCGAGAGAAGAAGACTTATAATTGGACCAAGTGGAATTGAAATTGTGGAACTCTTCCTTTTCGATGATATGCCCTAAACTTATAATTGGACCAAGTGGAATTGAAATTAGCGGTAAAAAATGAGTGCTTTGTAACACTGTCTGACTTATAATTGGACCAAGTGGAATTGAAATTTCGTATGCAAACGGCCATTGGTCGCGAACTCTAAATCTTATAATTGGACCAAGTGGAATTGAAATATGAGATGTCGGGAGATATACAGGATTCCCAATCAGCTTATAATTGGACCAAGTGGAATTGAAATTAGTTCTTTATTAATCTTATTCATCATTCTACTTTCTTATAATTGGACCAAGTGGAATTGAAATGAACCTAACGCTCCTTCGGAATAATTACCCACTTCAACTTATAATTGGACCAAGTGGAATTGAAATCTCGAAGACCGAATGAATGATGCAAAAGAGGGTGGCTTATAATTGGACCAAGTGGAATTGAAATTAATAATTATTCGAGGTTGGGGCTATCTTACCGGACTTATAATTGGACCAAGTGGAATTGAAATTACTTTTTTCGTACTATTTCGTACTATTTGTACTTTCTTATAATTGGACCAAGTGGAATTGAAATGTCTATTGAGAAATCGCAGAAAAATAAACGCCCTTTTCTTATAATTGGACCAAGTGGAATTGAAATATATTTGTCATTTTCGTTACCCTCTTCATCCGTAATCTTATAATTGGACCAAGTGGAATTGAAATATCAAATTCATTATCCGGCTTATCGGCCATGGTATACTTATAATTGGACCAAGTGGAATTGAAATAAGTTTTTAATGAGGGGTTTCCGTTTATCTGTTTAGATCTTATAATTGGACCAAGTGGAATTGAAATCAAAATATTGATCTCGTCCAAAAGCCAAAATTTTTGCTTATAATTGGACCAAGTGGAATTGAAATGAGTGATAGTGAAGCGGAACAGGCACTTACACCGTTCTTATAATTGGACCAAGTGGAATTGAAATTATCTTCGTCAACAGCCTATCGTGACCTGGCTGCCGCTTATAATTGGACCAAGTGGAATTGAAATAGACTTATTGGATACGCTGTACCTTCATGAGGCATATTCCTTATAATTGGACCAAGTGGAATTGAAATATCATAGGGCACATCGCGACATATTTTTCGCGAAACTTATAATTGGACCAAGTGGAATTGAAATACTGTGGGCAAGATTTTCAGTTGTTTGCATAACTTTCTTATAATTGGACCAAGTGGAATTGAAATTTGAATATAAAATACAAAATTGACGGAACCGGGTTACCTTATAATTGGACCAAGTGGAATTGAAATTAATCCACATTGGAGACGAAATTCTTACCGGCATTCTCCTTATAATTGGACCAAGTGGAATTGAAATAAAAAACGGCTTCAGTCGAAGACGATCCCGGCTCAGTCTTATAATTGGACCAAGTGGAATTGAAATTTCAGGCTATCTGCAAAGAAATACCATTCCTCCTTGCTTATAATTGGACCAAGTGGAATTGAAATAAAATTGCTTAAATTTTTGTCCTTTGGCCTGTCACTCTTATAATTGGACCAAGTGGAATTGAAATGGCCGAACTAGAAGCTAAGGGAGAGCTCCCTTTTACTTATAATTGGACCAAGTGGAATTGATCCGGTTGATCCCCGAAATAGAGTGCAAACACGTATATAAAAAAGAAAGAGTCTGTCTCAAAAGTAAAGACAGCCTCTATTTTTTTGTCATGTCATTTAATTTTAGTAACTAGGAGGCAAAACTAAAAGGATATGGCAAGACCGGTTTTCAAAAGTTACCTTCAGGGACAGTCGGTTCTTTTTCCTGCAAGTCTGGATGAAAAATTACCCCCTGATTCCCCGGCACGTCTGATCAACGATATCGTGGACAACCTTGATATCAGCCGCGTGATTGATACTTACAAGTTCGGTGGCAGAAGTGCCTACCATCCCCGGATGATGCTCAAAGTGGTCATTTACTGGTACTTGAGTCTTGAGTCGGCCTATATTGACGGGACCAAGATCGAGTCACGTGCCAACCGTTACACGTTCGTTTGGCGCAAGTCGGTCGAGAAGCACAAGGCCAAACTGGAAGAAAAGATCCGCAAGGTGCTGGAACTGGTTGAAGAGGGTATTGCACAGGACAACCTTCCCGAGGATGAACCATCCCGTCCCTTAAATTCGGAAGAACATAGCGGAAATCAACCGGCAAAACCGCCCCAAATCGGAAGAGAAAGCCATCAAAACATTGGAAAACAAACATCTTCCCAAACTTGAGGAATACGAAAAACACCTTGAAGTCTTGGGCGACCGTAACAGTTATTCCAAGACGTACCGGGCAGCCACCTTCATGCGCCTGAAGGACGACCACATGCAGAGCGGGCAGTTAAAACCGGCGTACAATGTGCAGATTGCTACTGAAAACCAGTTTTTCACCCATTATGATTTTTTCCCGAACCCTGGTGATACCCTCACCCTGAAACCTTTCATGGAGGGGTTCAAGCATCGCTACGGGAAATATCCAGTCAATAACATAGCCGATTCCGGTTACGGAAGTGAAGAAAACTATGGGTTCATGGAACAGAACCATATTGAAGCCTTCGTCAAATACAACTATTTTCATAAGGAACAGACACGATCATTCAGGAACAACGGTTTTCTTGCACAGAACCTGTATTACAACCCGGACGGGGATTATTACGTGTGCCCGATGGGGCAACATATGGAAAAAGCGGGGAATATCATCCGGGAGAACGAAAACGGATACCGGTCACACATATCGGTTTACCGGGCTAAAAACTGCGCGGTTTGTCCCTTGAGGTGCTTATGCCACAAGGCAAAGGGGAACCGGAGCTGGAAATCAACCACAACCTGGACCGCCTCAGGAACAAGGCACGCGAATGCCTCACATCCGAAGAAGGGTTGATGCACCGAAGCAGGCGCCCCATAGAACCGGAAGCCGTCTTCGGGCAATCAAAATCCAATAAGGGGTATAACCGCTTCCGCCATTTCAACGACAAACAGACAGACAGGGTCATGATGGACTTTGCCATCTTCGCCGTTGCCTTCAACCTGGAAAAATTACACAGAAAGAGACAGGATGCTGAGGAAAAACAGGCTGAAGCGAAAAATAATCCGCTTTTTACCGGTTTTATACTATTTTGCCAACAAGAGAATCGTAGATCCGCTAAAATTAAGACTTCACCACAACAGCACATGGATTATGCGGCTTGAATGATAAAAAGAAGGCTGCCTCGTTTTGAGACAGCCTCTTCTTTTTCCTGTTGCGGAGGTAAGACTCGAACTTACGACCTTTGGGTTATGAGC
>ENA-UOOK01004976-UOOK01004976.1-fermentation-metagenome-genome-assembly--contig:-NODE-4976-length-13730-cov-3.582596_pt1 | contig 13730 bp, 11 predicted proteins | sample MGYA00245777_ERZ724023 | MGnify/ENA primary metagenome ERZ724023 (study PRJEB28704, sample SAMN03018312) | fermentation metagenome | biome: anthropogenic terrestrial biome; feature: soil; material... | reverse complement strand
GCTGCCGCCGTGCGGAGGAGTTCTTCCCGGCTCACGCCCTCCGAAGGAAGCACATCTGTCACACGGGGAGTCCCTTCTGTAATGGTACCGGTCTTGTCAAGCACAACCGTCTGCACAGCCTGTGCGGTCTCCAGCGCTTCACCGGATTTAATCAGAATCCCTTCCGCAGCGCCGCGGCCAGTCCCAACCATGATGGCAACCGGAGTTGCCAGGCCCAGCGCACACGGGCAGGAAATCACAAGCACGGAAATTCCGATGTTCAGTGCAAATTCAAAGGTCTGTCCCGCCAGCAGCCACACAACCGCCGAAATAACCGCTATGGCAATAACAACCGGGACGAAAACGCCGCTGACGCGGTCTGCAAGGCGGGCGATCGGTGCTTTTGAGGAACCGGCTTCCTCCACCAGCCGGATAATCTGTGCCAGAGTCGTATCATTCCCGACTTTTTCCGCACGGAATTTAAAAAAGCCATTCTTGTTAATGGTCGCAGCGGTCACATAATCGCCCGGATTTTTCTCCGCCGGGATGCTCTCGCCGGTAATTGCAGACTGGTCTACGGAGGATGAGCCTTCCGTTACCGTCCCGTCAACCGGAATTCTCTGTCCCGGACGGACGAGAACCGTTTCCCCAACGGCAACCTCTTCTGCAGGGATTTCCACCTCACGCCCGTCCCGTTCCACTGTCGCCGTTCTCGGCGCAAGGTCCATCAGTTTCCTGATGGCATCTGTTGTCCGGCCTTTTGATTTTGCTTCCAGATATTTTCCGAGCGTAATTAAGGTCAGGATTGTCCCTGCGGATTCAAAATAAAGATTGGAAACAAAGTGCTGCGCTGTTGCCGCATCACCATGCCCAAGGGCATATCCAATGCGGAAGATTCCATATACGCCGTAGGCCACTGCGACAGATGAGCCGACAGCAATCAGGGAATCCATATTGGGCGCACGTTTCCAGAGCGCCCGGAAGCCAACGCGGTAATATTCACGGTTGACATACAAAATCGGCAAAAGGAGAAGGAACTGTGTAAAGGCAAATACAACCCCGTTTTCCGGCCCATGAAAAGCGCTCACGAAAAGCGGAGGCACAGGCAGCCCGATTGTCTTCTGGAGCATCTGGTGCATTGCAAGGTACATCAGCGGAATCCAGAAAAGGAACGAAACAGTTAGTCTGGCTTTTACAGATTTCCGTCGTTCTTCCGCCGGATTTTTCCCGGGTGCAGAAACCCTGCCGCCGGAAACGGAGGCGCCATAGCCTGCGTCTTCCACTGCTCTGATAATCTCCGCATCTTTGGCAGATGTCCCGTCGCAGTCCACTACCATGCTGTTGGTAAGCAGGCTTACTTCTGCGGATTGGACGCCTGCAACCTTTTTCACGCTGCGCTCAACTGCCGCCGAGCAGGCAGCGCAGGACATCCCCGTAACATTAAACTTCTGCTTCAAGCGATCATCTCCATACCCCGGGTGGGGTATCTAGTATATTCCCGTCCTGCCCGGCTGTCAAGCCTGCTTTATATTTTTACAAGTCAAAAGAAAAAAATACGCCGGGCGCATAAACTGCACCCGGCGTACAGGGAATCACGGTTAACGTTAAAAGATTAGCCCTGCTGGCCCTTCATCTTTGCAAAGCACTCACTGCAATAGACCGGACGGCCTTCTGTTGGCTGGAACGGAACTTTACAGGGAGCACCGCAGTTTGCACAGACAGCGTCATACATTTCACGCTGTGGCTTCTGGCTCATCCTGCGCTTTTTGCGGCAGTCAGGGCATCTCTTTGGTTCATTGGTAAAGCCCTTTGCAGCATAGAATTCCTGCTCGCCGGCAGTCCAAATGAACTCCTTCCCGCATTCCTGGCAGACTAACGTTTTGTCTTCATACATAATTTTATACCTCACTCTGTGTGAATATTTTTTGCCCTGGGACGGAGTTGAACCGACAACCTTTGGAGTAACCCAAATGCTCTTTCGTTAAGCTACTGGGGCATACAGGAAAATGAACACGCCCATAGCTTATATCAAATCAGCCGTTTTGTCAAGCAAAATTTTTGGATTATTTGAAAAATATTTTATTTTTTCTCCAAATAAGTGCCGGAGGCTATTCCAAATTCCGTACAGTATTACGAAACATGTCCTACTCAAAAGCATTTTTATTTTTTTCTCAGTATCCCATAAAAGGCCGCAGCCTCTGCTGTGGTCCAGGCACCTTCCTTTCGGAGGATTATTCCCCAAAATATTTCTTGAGTAAGCTTCCCAAGGCCCTTCCCATGGCAGGCTTCATTTTTAATTTATGGGATATTAAGGCAATATCCGCCCCTGTTGTGCTTTTAGAACCTGCTCAGCCGTCCTTCTGGCAGCATTTGTCGCAGATCCCGCGGAGAAAAACTTCACACGAAGTAACTGTAAGTCCCATTTTTGCAGCAGTTTCCCCCGCTGCGCGGCTGTTGAGGAAATCGCCTGGTACATCCAAGACGGCCCCGCAGCGCGAGCAGATAAAGTGTGTATGCGGCTTTATGTTGCCGTCGTAGCGTTCCTGGCCGTTTACTGTCCCTACACTGACAATAGTCCCCTCTGTCTTAAACTGTAGCAGGTTGCGGTACACCGTTCCAAAAGAAAGATCCGGGTATTCCGGCTTCAAAGTCCGGTAAACCCATTCGGCAGTCGGGTGGCATGTTGTAGAGCGGACAGCTCTCAGGATTGCCTCGCGCTTTCTGCTGTAGTTGTGTTTCTTTTCTGTCGTTTCCATACTGCACCGCCTGTCATAAAACCAATAATGATAATCCTTCTTTATTTTATTTTTATCATACCACCACTTTCTTTTTTTGTAAAGGTTTTTCTATATTTTCTATAGTTTCAGGGGAAATTTAAAGTATGGCTGATTTTTCTACGGTATTTTATGATTTATTTAAAATCTTTTTATTTCTTATATGAAAATACTATAATCTAAACGATTCAGCCTGTCCGGTAAATCGGCGGCCGTCCCTAAAGGGCAGAAAGAGCTGTATGAGAAAAAAATTTCTCGGTGTCCTACGTGATTACATTATCATCACGGCAAGCATATTATTGATTGCCGTTGGTATTTATTTTTTCAGATTCCCTAATAATTTTACATTTGGCGGTGTTTCGGGTCTCTCTGTCGTGCTTGGAAAAGTCACACCTATTACACCGGCTACCGCAAATTTTATTTTGAACATTGCCCTTGTTGTGCTGGGCTTTCTGTTTCTTGGGCGTAGCTTCGCTGTAAAAACTGTCTACGCCAGTGTAGCACTTTCTGTTTTTGTCTCCGCTCTGGAAAAATTCTTCCCGATGAGCCATCCGGTTACCGACGAGCCAATGCTGGACTTGATTTTCGCAGTCGTCCTTCCTTCGTTCGGCTCTGCCATCCTGTTCAATATGGGGGCTTCTTCAGGTGGGACGGACATCATTGCAATGATTGTGCAGAAGCATACGGGTACTGACGTTGGCCGGGCGCTGTTTATTTCCGACGTGCTGATTACCCTCTCTGCGTTCCTGGTTTTCAGCGTGAAAACAGCCCTTTTTTCCTGCCTTGGCCTCATGATGAAAACGGTCGTCATTGACAGCGCGATTGAGAACATCAATCTCCGGAAATATATCAGCGTAATCTGCAATGATCCCGTGCCGGTCTGTGAATTTATCACAAAGAGGCTGGACCGCAGCGCTACAGTCTGCGAGGCAAAAGGCGCCTACTCCCATTCTAAAAAATTTGTTGTGCTCACAGCGATGAAACGTGTTCAGGCGCTCCAGTTACGCCGGTTCATCCGCCAGGAAGAGCCTGACGCTTTTATCCTGATTACCAACACAAGTGAAATTATCGGTAAAGGATTCCATAATGAATAAACGTCCCTTCCCGGCTTCACGGAACGGCATTCCGGCACTATGTATATTCACGACAGGATGCTGCAATGCGGTATCAATAATATGGTTTTGACTTAAAAAGTTACGAATCTGTTTCATTTTAAATTCTTTCAGGGTTCACGGTTTATTAAGAGTGTCTCCCACCTTTCCTTCTTAGTACACCTGGAAACTTTCCGGTAAATCAAGAGGCCTACAAGTTTTGCCAGTCCGTGTGGATTTTTTATGTCATCATGCGGCATTGCTTTAAATATTTTCTGCACATTCTTTCTGATTTGAGTTTTATTCAATAAATTTCTTTTCCTGCACTTGCTCAGGATGAAAAGGGGTAAGAAAATAGCACGGAAAGGGCCGGTTATCATAGATAACCGGCTCAACAGTCTCTCATCCTTATTGTTTTACCATGATTCTTTACCATGATTCATAAAATTATTTATCCTGCCCCGGTAGGTGAGAAGGGACAGACAGCAGTTGCCTTTCATGGATACCGCCAAAACCGGATTGCTCTTTATGGAATTCAACCAGGAATATTTTGTTCAAAGGCAGCTTTACGCGAAACAATGGCCGAAATTACTGCCGGATCATATTTCGGGATGCGCTTATAAGTGTACAGCCCATTTTGCTCCTGTTCCACATCCGTTAACTGAGTGTAGCAAAACGCACAGATTTGCGGATTATCCAAAAGGGCATCCACCAGTCCCCGGAAACGTTCAACTGCTTCTTCTCTGCTGGCAGGGTGGCTTCCATAGCCCCATCCGCTGTTGTCAGTTTCGCTCCACCAAATTCCACCGAATTCACTCACAAATGACGGGTATCCCTCTCCAAGCAAACGGATTGGTACCGGAGAACCCTTTTTCAGACGGTCATACCGTTTCCGGAAAACCCGGCTGTCCTGTTCATAGTCATGCACATCCATAATATCTGTAAGGCCCTGGACATGTTTCCAGCCGGAAGCATCAATTACAGGACGGGTTCTGTCAAAGGCATGAGTCATGTCTACCAGCATCTTTACAAACTGCGGGTTTTGGTCGTCCTGTGTTTCATTGAGCGGGCACCAGCCAATAATGGATGGATGACTATAGTCCCGCTTCAGGATTTCCAGCCATTCCGGCAGGTAGCCCTGCCACGCATCTGCCCGCGATATGTCAAGCCCCCAATTTGGATATTCCCCCCATACCAGATATCCCAGGATATCGCAGTAATACAAGAATCTCGGTTCAAACACTTTCTGGTGTAGCCGTGCACCGTTAAAGCCCATTGCCATAGACCGCTCAATATCGGCCTTCAGGTCCTTATCAGACGGGGCTGTGTAGATGCCATCCGGATAATAGCCCTGGTCAAGGACCAGACGCAGGAACACCGGTTTCCGGTTTAAGAACATCTTTCCGTCAACCCATGTAATCTCCCGCATACCAAAATAGCTTTTGACCTCATCATCACCAAGCGTCAGGGTTAAATCATACAGCTTCGGCGAACCGGGCTCCCACAGATGCAGCTCTTTTAAAGGCAGCTCCAACCGGACTGCCTTACCGGCAACCCGACAGGTTGCGCGGCCAACCGGCTTCCCGGCAAACCCGGCTAAAACCGTAAGGACTTCGCCGTCTGCTTCCCGGCAGTCAGCCTCGACCACAACGCTCTGCCTTTCCAGGCAAGGCGTGCACTGAACTCCGGCAATATAAGTAAACGGCACGCTTTCCAGCCAAACCGTCTGCCATATTCCGGTTGTACGGGTGTACATGCAACCGCCTGAAAGATAGCCATGGCTCTGTTTGCCGGACGGCTGGTTCTGCGAGCGGAGGTCATCTGAAGCACAGATGGTCACCACATTCTCTTCACCCTGCATGACCAGATCCGTTATTTCAAGTGAAATAGGCGAGTAGCCGCCTTCATGCCGGCCTGCCGGTTTGCCGTTTACCCATACTTCCGTCATGTAATCACAGGCACCAATATGCAAAAAGATACGGCGCTTATCCGCTCCCCATTTTCCCGGCACAAGGAAACGGCGTTTATACCAAACAGCGTCCATAAAATCGGTATTTTTAACACCGGATAATGAGCTTTCGGGGCAAAACGGAACCAATATCTTTCCCGACAGATGAGGGGCCTGGGACAGTCCGCGCTCCCTGCCGCTTTTGCTGTTGTCAATCTCAAATTCCCACATTCCATTTAAGTTAAGCCATTCATTCCGGACGAACTGAGGCCGTGGATAGTCCTGTCTGGGGATGCTTTGAGCCATTTTTTAACCACTCCATTCTCGCATTTGGAACGTCTCTGTGCGGGAGGCTTTTCTAGCCTCAGCGCGGCTGCTGACACAGCCCGTTGCCAAAAGCGACTGCTTTTTACCCTTTGCTCCCTGCTTATCCCAAATTGCCAATAAGTATGCCGGGAATGTTCTATGACATGCCCAAGCATTTCCAGCATTTATCTATTATATATATGGCATAAACTTTTTTATCATTTTATGACTGCATTTAGATTCGATAATGACAGAAAAGTAAAATGTTTTCCAAAGTTCCAAGCTCCGGCACCGCAGAATATTGCCTGAAAATTTCAAGCCCTTCCTGAGGGAAAACTGCTTTTGACTTTCGGCTGATGTTTGGGCTTACCGCTGCAACTGGGTTTTCGGGTAAATCGCAGCTCTGGCTAAGCATAAAACAAAGATGCGGAGAAAATGAAGCCGTTTCAGTTCATTTTCACCACATCTATAGAAAAGGAAACAACCTCCTGCTGAAGAGTAAACCTGCTCCTTTCAGCAGAAGGCATCCTGCGAAAAAAGATTTTTATTCAAGCGTTCTGGCTACTTCATAGGCATCCCAAATCGCATACATGATATTTGCGACCGAACGCGCATCACCAATTAAATGCACACGCGGAAGTTTACGCTGAATCTCGCTGTAAAGTGTGTTCTCCGAAGAATAGCCAACCGCAAGGATTACCGTATCCGCATCAATGGTATCAGTCCCACCCTGGTTCTTCTCGACCGTTAAGCGGCCTGCACTGTAGCCCGTGGCTTTTGCGCCGGTTATGCTCTTAATCCCCTTAAATGGAATCAGCGCCAGCAGCATGTCTTTGTTGGCACTGCAGAGAGGCGCATTGACGGACAGGAGCTTCGGCAAGGCCTCAACAATGGTGACTTCCCTGCCCTGCTCACGCAGATGCAGAGCTGTCTCGCAGCCGACAAGGCCGCCGCCGATAATGGCTACTTTCGGGCCGGCTTTCACTTTGCCGAGGAGCACATCGGCAGCCGGGAACACGGGGGAACTGCCAAGCCTGAAAAGCTTTGGATTGGAGCCGGTTGCAACAATCACTTCGTCTGCTTTTTCATCAATGACCTGCTGTGCGGTCATCTGCCGGTTAAAATAAACAGGCACCCTGAGCCTTTCAAGCTGATTTTCATAATAGCGGATCAGGGCATGGTCATCTTCCTTAAATGACGGCATACCGCCGGCAATCAGGTTGCCGCCCAGTTTTCCGGATTTCTCGAAAATGACAGGCTTATGCCCACGCAGGGCAAGGACGCGCGCCGCTTCGCAGCCTGCCACACCGCCGCCAATAACCGCCACCTTTTTCGGGCTGAGAGCCGGCGTAAGGCGCTCCACACGTTCCCTTGCGGCCTGAGGGTTGACGGCACAGTTAATTGCAGAATATGACGCTATACGGCCCATGCAGCCTTCCTGGCAGGACAGGCAGGGCCGAATATATTTTTCTTCACCAGCCGCAAGCTTATTGACATAATCCGGGTCAGCCAGCAGCGGCCGGCCAAGGGAAACAATGTCACAGGCCCCATCGCTTACCGCCTTTGACGACAAATCGGGGTTGTCCATTCTGCCGGCACAGAGAATGGGGACATGAACCACATCGCGCACCATTTTGCAGTACGGGATATACAGCCCCTTTTTCTGATACATTGGCGGATGGTTCCACCACCAGGCATCATAGCAGCCCACATCAACATCCAGGGCATCGTAGCCGTACTGTACGAGCAGCTTAGCGGCTTCCAGCCCTTCTTCAACATCGCGGCCCTTCTCCTGGAACTTTTCGCCCGGCAGGCCGCCAACACGCCAGTCTTTAATAAAGCTCTTAACGCTGAACCGCATTGCTACAGGATAATCGCTGCCGCATTTACCCTTGATTTCCTCGAGGATTTCCTTTGCAAAGCGGAGCCTGTTTTCAAGGCTTCCGCCATACTCATCCGTCCGGTGATTAAAAAACGAAATTGCGAACTGATCAATCAAGTACCCCTCATGGACGGCGTGGACTTCTATCCCGTCGAATCCGGCACGTTTTGCATGATAGGCGCCTTCCCCAAACTGCTTTTCAATTTCCCTTATCTCATCTTTTTTCAGCGGCCGGCAAGTCTTGTCCAGCCAGCGGTGGGGAATTGCTGAAGGGGCTACAGGCGGGTGCTCACCGAGGTTGGTAGGGATGGTAACACGGCCGAAACCCCCTGAAAGCTGAAGAAAAACCTTCGCATCATACGCATGGATTCTTTCCGTCATTTCTCTTGCCGTGCGTGTAAAATGCACCGGATTGTATGTCGAGCAGGGCGTGTTGGGCATGTCATGCTTTTCGACTGTGTTGTCCACAAAGGTAACACCGGTAATAATCAGGCCGGTTCCGCCCTTTGCCCGTTCCACATAATAGTCAATGCCCCTCTGGTTAAACCCGCCCTCGGAATCCCCTAAGCCCAGCGGGCCCATTGGGGCCATTGCAAAACGGTTTTTGAGTTTGCACTTTCCGATTGACACCGTGTCAAAAAGATTTGCATACTTTTCCATCCACAATTCTTCCTTTCAAAAGTGCAGCAGGAATACCTGTTGGCAAGGGGGCAGCACCTCAGAGGGGCACCGGGAAAAGTCGATTGTGAATTAAGGAAAAACTCTTCGGCGCCGTCATTTTTTCAGCCGACTTTTCCTTTTTTCTTTCATCCATAATAAACTGTATCACCGTAAAATAAAAATGTCAATAATGAAATAAAGGAGGAGGCAGCATCAGTCGGAAGGCCTCGGCGCAGGCGGTGCAAAAATCCCCTGCTCCAGTCCGGCTGGTGCTGCCTTCATTTTTCTATCGTAAACTTTTTTCACAAACAAAATAAGGGGCTAAGGGGATTTTGTCAAACCCTGCCGGTCCCCCGATTATGCAAGACACAAAAAAAGCGCTGAGTATGAATTCCCTGTCCATATCCAACGCCCAACACACCTGTAGAACTTAAAACTATCCCCTGTACAAAAACAGAAACAGGAGGTATAATAAGAGCTGCAATGTGCCGATGAATCGGTTGCATATGGAGGTAGTGGCTCCATATGCAGAAGGCAGGCGCTCTTCACACCTGCTTCTGCATTGCATCTTTTATTTTATGCCTTACAGGTAAATTATACCTCTTTTTACAGGATAGTCAAGGAAAAAGCGGACTGTGCCAAAATAAACTTGCATCCGGTTTCAAAGCCAAGCCGGGCCTAAAGCCAAGGGATACCCAAGCGCCATGGATTCTTTGCACCGGCACAGAGAATTTCCTCCTGAAGCTCGGGCCGGCTATTATTTTTAACGTGAGGAAGAAGAATATGTGGTTTTGGCTCTCGCTCATTGCAATCCTTTTCTGGAGCGGCTCTGATCTCTTCTCGAAAATCGGCTCAAAGCCCGACGACAAATACAGCCACTGGAAAATGGTCATAGCAGTCGGGCTGATTATGGGCATCCACGCCGGAATTGAGCTTCTCCAAGGCGTCCCATTCAAAATAGAGGACCTTATCCTCTATTTGCCGGTGTCCCTGCTCTATATCTCCGCCATGGTGCTGGGGTATGCGGGCCTCCGGTACGTAACCCTTTCCGTTTCGACACCTGTCTGCAATTCGTCCGGAGCGGTTGCCGCCCTGCTCTGCTTTTTCTTTCTGAACCAAAGGATGAGCTGGCTGCAACTGACCGCTGTTGCCTTAATTACAGCCGGGATTTTTGCGCTGTCTTTCTTTGAAAAGGAACAGGACGACGCAAAGCGGCTCCAGGAAGGGGACGTGCCCGAAAAGAAATATACTAACAGCTTAATCGCCATACTTTTCCCCATCCTATATTGCCTCATTGATGGCCTCGGGACTTTTGGGGACGCCCTCGTGCTGAATCAATACATACAGGAAGGGACCGCAAACATTGCATATGAGCTGACCTTCCTGTTCCTGGCAGTCCTGTCTTACCTGTATCTTGTTGTTGTCAGGAAACAGAAGATCAGGCTTTCCAAAGAGAAGCCCAAAATTGTGGCAGGCCTTTGTGAGACCGCAGGGCAGTTCGCATATATTTACGCGCTGGGCGACAATGCAATCGTTGCAGCCCCGCTGATTTCCTCTTACTGTATTTTTTCTGTTCTGTGGGCAAGGCTGATTTTAAAGGAAAAGCTTACAGTAAAACAGTACGCCGCTATTTTCATAGCAGTAATCGGCATTGTCATTCTCGGCGCAGGATAACACCTTCCCGAAGGGGAGAAGCAGTTTGGGGCAAAGCCCATGCAGGCTCCCTGCTCCGTCTTTTTAAAATGGACTGGCCCGCTGCTTCTAACCGCAGCGGGCCAGTCCATTTGGCATTTTATTCTGGCATTTTATTTTGCGTATTGCTTAAGCGTTTTATAAAGGTTTTCCGTTTTCCCGCTGTCATCAAAGTTAAAAACAGTAAAGCTACCGTCTTTCAGGATAATATAGAGGAACGGCCCTTTCACATTCTGCGTATACAGATGGCCGCGCCCCAAGCCCTTAACGCTGAAGCTTCCGCGCATCTTCGCCCCTGATGCAAACCCGACGATTTTCTGGTCGACCTGCGGCAGGGAGTCTTTCAGGTAGACGGAATGAATTTGGGAAAGCTCAAAGGATGAAGATTCCCCAATCCCTGCGGAAACAGAAACTTCCGAAGCGGTAATCTTTACATCCGTGTGAACAAACAACATCTCCCAGCCGATCATCCCAAAAATGGCGGCCACTACGACAACACTTATCACGATACGGATGGTTTTCTGCCGGTCAGCAGTTTTTTCCACTTGCTTTTTTGCAAGGCCGGCGCTGCCGTATACCATGGAACCTTTCCAGGACAGAAGCCATGCAGCAACAGCCAGAAGGACAAGGTTGTAAATCAGGAGAAAAATGACGCCGCCCCACAGGTCCAGCTGAAGTTTGTAGACCAGAAATGCAGGCAGGCCGAGGGCAACAATCATAACAAACATTGCAATGGCAATATTAAAATTCTGCTTGACGGCAATCGTTTCATCGTCCCAGTCCAGTTTTGGGGAAACAAGGTCCAGGAAAAGGCCAAACATGTTAAAAGTTACAACTGCCACAGCGCTGAGAATGCAAACCGAGACAGCCGTAAAAGAATCCGGCCTCAGCAGGATGCACAGGGGGATCACCATGATAAGCAGGCTGGCAAAACTCAGCCCGAGGCCGGGAAGCAGCTTTCCAAAAATCTGGTCTGCCGGACGTACCGGAAACATGCAGGCAAGGGTGGCATCCCGCCCATCGCGCGAAATAGCCGTCGGGGAAACAACGTTTGTCGTGGAAATGAGCGCCAGGAACAAAACGCTCAGGGAGATAACCATTATATTGCCCCGCGGAATTGTCACGCCGCCATGAAGTGTAAATGCAAGAACCACAATTAAAATCACCGGCACAAGGAAAGCGCCCAACAGGCAGTTTAGGGAATAGGCAGGTGTCCGGCAAATCAGGCGCCAGTCCTTGCGGGCAACAGCAAAAGCCGGACGGCGCTTCTTCAATTGAAAATGTCCGCCCCTGCTCTTTGCTTTCACATTGCTTTGGGACAGCCCTATAACACCTCTCAGATAGAGCTTGTTGCCAAGGAACAGAAAAACTGCAACTGCGGCTGCACTGAGAAGTAAAAAAGCTGCCAGCCAGAGCAGAGATACCGCTGTGCCGCCAAAGACTGCCTTAACCGCAAGGTAGTCTGACGGAAACAGCATAGCTGCTTTCTTCATCGCACTGCCACTGCTCGAAAGCGCCTGGGCAGCAGAGCCAGAGTGGTCGCTGAGCTTTTCCAGTGGTATGGTAATCCCAACGGCAACAAGGATTGCAATCAGGCCGGCAAAGAATTTAACCCGGTCTTTATTCCGGAAAAAATGGCTGAAAGCCATAATAAGGACGCTGACAATCGAGCATATTGCCGTTGGAATCAAGGGAAGCGCCACCATGACAAGGATGGCACTGATCCAGTAAAAAAAGCCTCCGCCCCGAATTCCAAAGACAAGAAAAACAGGCAGTACAATCAAAGCCTCAAGCCAATACTGGAACAGTAAAACCACAGTAAATTTTGCGGCAAGGATGCGGTGGGAGGGAATCGGCATGGTCAGAAGCGACAAGGTGTCATCGGAAAAATAGTAAGTGCTGATAACATACAGGATACCAAGCAAAATCATAGCGATACAGCAAGCCGCCATCTGCCCTGCGAGGACAGCACCTGTCAGATGGCTGGCAGCAATGGTGCCGTAAGCATTCCAGAGGGAAGCCGCTTCCATACAGAGGACAGGCAGGAAGGCAAGAATGACAACCAGCACAACTGTCTTTTCCCGTCTGTTCTCCGACCGACCGGGCATAGCACCATTCCGGATTAAAACGCGTGCCAGTGTCAGGTATTTATTCATGGTCGGTCATCTCCAGGAAAATCTTTTCAAGCGACTCATCGCCCTTATGCTGTTCTTTCAGCTCCTCCAGGCTGCCTGCAAACAGGATATGCCCGTGGTCAATAATAGCGACATGGTCGCACAGGTTTTCTACAACCTCCAGCACATGGGTGGAGAAAAAGACCGTCTTATGAGCATCCGCGTGCTGCCGCATCCGCTGCTTGAGGGTATAAGCAGACTTCGGGTCAAGACCGGTCAGCGGCTCATCCAGAATCCAGACCGCAGGGTCGTGGAGCAGCGCACCGATAATGACAATTTTCTGGCGCATCCCGTGGGAATAGCTTTGGATTGTATTGCCAAGCGCCGTGCTCATTTCAAATTCATCCGAAAATTTTTTTATGCGCTCTTCCCGCAGCTCCAAAGGAACATCATACATATCCGCCATAAAGTCCAGATATTCAATCCCCTTGAGGCGTAGGAACTGATCCGGGCTGTCCGGAACATAACCAAACTGCTTCTTTGCCTCAATGGGATTCTCTGCAATATCAATCCCGTTAATTTTAATCCGGCCGGAATCCGGCTTCAGAATGCCGGTCATCATTTTGATGGAAGTCGTCTTACCTGCGCCATTCGGCCCAAGGAAACCGAAAATCTCCCCGTCATTTACTGTCAGCGAAAGGTGGTCAACCGCAATCTTCGACGGCCCGAAACTTTTGCTCACATCCGAAAATTCAATCATAATTGTCAGCTTCTCCTTTTCCCATATACTTTATTTTTCCCTGCCGGACCCATCACGCTCTGCTGTCCGCAAGAAGGGCATCTCAGCAGGAACTTCCCAAAGGAGCGAACCGTCAGCTGTGCTTTGGGGGTATAAAGGCCCCACCGCACTTTGGACACCGGCAAGCTGTTATAAAAGTGCCTTTCTTCCTGCTATTCCGGCCGGTGCCAGCTTCACCGACAGATTATATCATATTTAAAAACGAAAAGCCACCGTGGCAGCGTAAAATTTTATGGCCTCCAAATAAGGGAAAAGCTGCCCACAGCCTACAGCGGCAAAAGCTTTATGTCAGGGCTTCTGCTGCGAAAGAAGGAAAATCGTGGAAATCCGTAAGGTAATAGTCGCATTCTTCCCGCAGTGCAACCTGGCGGTCTTTACTGGATGCGTCATAGACTCCAACCGTTTGGAAACCGGCAGCTTTGGCTGTCCTGGCAGCATGGAGCGCATCCTCACCGTGCTGGAAAACTACCCGCCGCAGGCTGTGC
>ENA-UOOK01004974-UOOK01004974.1-fermentation-metagenome-genome-assembly--contig:-NODE-4974-length-13732-cov-8.340426_pt1 | contig 13732 bp, 12 predicted proteins | sample MGYA00245777_ERZ724023 | MGnify/ENA primary metagenome ERZ724023 (study PRJEB28704, sample SAMN03018312) | fermentation metagenome | biome: anthropogenic terrestrial biome; feature: soil; material... | reverse complement strand
CCGCTCCTGTTTTTGATGATAAACGAATATATCCGTTTAGGGTGAAATATTTCTGTATGAATAATACTTCCAAGAACAAACAGCTTGCAGCGGAGTTCCTTGGTAAATGTATATCAAAAGAAGCTCAATCAGAGAACTTGATTATACAAATACCAATTCTATATAAGGATAAAGCCGTCTATGAGGGAAGCATATATAAGAATTTCATAACTGACGATTGGAATTACAATGTTTACAGTTACATGATAAAAAATTCCTATAGAAATGAGACTATTAAAACTTATAGAGACATTACAGATTATATATTAGAATATTTCGAAGGACGGATCTCATCTGACGAAGCAGCTGAGGCTGTTTATAACAAGATGAAGCAAATTGTGGAGGAATAAGGGTATTGCATAGTGTAAATAGTTGGTATATCATGGATATGTAAACATACTTTCATTCATTACCAACATATAAAGCATGCATTGTCTTATTGCACATAAGTAATATCACTCTTTATCCCGGCATACCATATTAATTATTTGATCGTGGCAGGTGGAAAAATGAATTTGAAAATAACTAAAAAAATAGCTGTGATATTTCTATCAGTACTACTGTTTTTTACATTCAGCTCCAGAACCATTCATTATCTCATGCTTCCCAAAGTAGTGGCAACGAAAGCTGCGTGGGGTAGCATGGTCGATGAATACTCTATTCCTTCCGATAATATTGAGAAATATATTTTTGACAAGCAAGCCATATCAATTGATGAGAAGCTGAGTCGTCCTTTATATATTAAACAGATCCACGTTGATAATGACGATTTTGTGAAAAAGGGAGATCCGCTCATTACCTTTAATACATATGAATATCAAGCTGAGATCAAGACTCGAAAAACCGAATTAGAAAACCTGAAGGTTCAGTATTCATCTCTGGAAAATGACTTTAACTCCGCTCTTGAAAAGCTGTCATATGAAGCTGATGATTTGCAAGTTAAAATAAGCTTGATAGAGGCTGGTGATTTCACAAAAGAGGTTGATTTATATGATATGCAGGCGAATATCTCCCGGTTAAAAGCAGATTACGAATACCAAAAGGAAATGGCTGCCTTTAATATCGAATTATATACTGCAGGTTTAATTTCTTCATCAGCACTTAAAGCAGAGCAGGCAAAGGAGAAAAGCCTCAAAGAGGAAATACCCATTTATGAGCAAAAGCTTGATATGGTTGTAAACAACAAATTAACGGCATATAAGTATGAGCTTGAAAATAAAAAGACACAAATTAATTTTATGAAAAGCAAGGGGATCATCAACCATCAATCAATATACTTGTTGGCTGAAAGGATAAGAGAGGTTGGCAATGAGCTTGAAGCTCTTGAAAAATTCAAGGAGGACTTCCAGCTTACATCCCCTGTGTCCGGCACTGTTAAGGACTTAAATGCTGTTATAAATGGTGAATACAGAGGGATCAATGCATTGGGATATATAGAGGACATGAATTCGGAGCAAGGCTTAAAGGTGAGGATTGACAGGGAGAAAGGAAATGACTTAAAAAAGGGAATGGAAGTAAACATTCAACTTGAAGAAGGAGAATTAACCGGGGTTATTTATAGAATTATTAAAGAAAACGATTGGCATATGATTATTAAGCCAAAGAACACCTCGGTAAATCTTGATAAAATAATTGCCATTTCAATAAAACAGGGTTCATCTGAAAAACAGTATTTAATACCCTGCTCTGCTTTGGTACAGGCGTCCTCCCCATTTGTTTATTTGCTTAAAGAAAAGAAGACCTTTTTTGGAAAAGAATATTATGTGGAAAAAAGGGATATTCGTATAAGAGACAGCAATGACGAATATATTTTCGCGGGTAAGGATATCACCCCTAATGATATTATTGTGACAGGTTGGGATCGAAGCCTTGAAGATGGTATGGCTGTAAAACTGCTTGATGGACGGGATGTGCAATAAGATGGTAAAAAAGATTTCTTTGGCTGCTTTAATATTGTCCGTTTTCTTCAGCTTACATATTGAGTCATTGCTGGAACGTGGAAAAGACATGGTTATATTTGCACCGGCAAAGGGCATTGAAAAACCGGACATTGAAAACCTTAACATTTTCGCTGATAAAAACGCGCTTATTGACAGCATGACCATATACCTTATGCAAAGTGTCAGCCGTGTTAACAATAAGACTTTAAGCATAAACATATACGGTGTTGATGAGAAATATATGGATATGAAAGGCATCGAGCTTTATACCGGAAGATGGATACTTGAAAATGATTTGAAAGGCAAAAAACCATATGCCGTCATCAGTGAAAAAACAGCAATAAAGCTTTTCGCCGGTGTGCAATGCACCGGAATGCCGCTAAATATCAGAAACAAGGAATTCAAGGTTATTGGTGTTTATAAAGAAAGAAAATCCATATCGGAAAATATGTCGGCAATGGAGGAGGATATTATATTTATACCCTATACCACAATGAACATACAAAATAATACACCGGCAAGAATATTAATCAGGACAAAAGACAATATTGCTGAAATGTTTTTAGATCAGCTTGAAACGGGAGTTGACCAGATAGTTAGTTGTGATATGCAAAGCATAGACCAGGAAACAAAAAGACAGTTGAACATAAAAAACCTGAGTTTTCTTGTTATCTATATTATTTTTATAGTAAATGGGATAAAACTGATAAAAGCAAAATTAAAAAATCAGGTAGGAGTAATCAAGAATTGTCTTGAAAGTGTGTACCCCCGGGAATTTATTAAGCTGTACTATATTGAAATTTTAAAATTATTGGCTTACCCGCTCATTTTTATTTCCGCCTCATTAATATTATACAAGCTGATGCACATTCAGCTCTATATTGACCCTGCACTGATACCAAAAAGGCTTATTAATTTTGGTGAGATACATGAAAAGCTATCAGTTCATTATCTAGAAAGAAATAATAGTACTAAAATTAGTGACACACTGAGCAATCAAACAGGTTATGCGGGCTTGCTTTTAGCGTGCTCCGGCTTGATATCCATTATTTCTGTTTACTTTTTAACAAAAGATCAATCGAAAAAAATGGAGGTGCATTAAAACTGAACATCTTAAGAAAAAAATATTTGCTGCTGGTTATCCCGGGGATGAGCGGTTTACTCCTTTTCTATGTGCTCCCTTTTATAATCAGCTTATATTATTCACTGATAGAGAACGTATTCTCCAAAAAATTTGTCGGACTGAATAATTACATACAGCTCTTTAAAAATGAATTTTTCCTGCTTGCATTAAAAAACACCTTTATGTTTACCATTACTTCAGTTCCCGTTTTAATGGCATCTTCCTTGCTGTTGTCATTTTTGTTTGTGCATTTTATCAATAAATTTGAGCTTATTAGAATGTCCCTTATATTCCCCCTACTTCTTCCATCAGCATCCATTGTGCTGGTCTGGCAGATTCTGTTTGGTGAAAACAGTTATCTTGTTACACAGCTTCTGGGTATAAAAGTTATCGACAATAGTGAGTTTTTTAAGATTCCAGTAATCCTGTTTTTCATATGGAAGAATTTAGGGTATAATATTATTTTGCTAACCGCCGGACTTATGCAGATACCGCAAGAGCAGTATGAAGCTTCCGACCTGGATGGCGCTAATATAGTTCAAAAACATACATACATAACGTGGCCTCAGCTTCTCCCGACAACCTTTTTTGTATTGGTAATATCGATTGTAAATTCCTTTAAGGTATTTAAGGAAACCTATCTTCTTTACGGCCAGTATCCGCAAAATTCGGTTTATTTTATACAGCATTATATGAATAACCATTTTATAAAACTGAACTACGAAAGGATAACAACCTGTTCAATAATATTCGCAGTTTTCATTTTATTAATAGTATTTGTATTATATAAGGCTGAAAACAAGTTTTCAAAAGGGGTATGGTCATGATAAAAGAAAGTACACCGAATAACATAAAAAAAACGGCCGCTTTGCTCATTGTTTTTTTGTTATGCGCTGCTTTTGTATTTCCGGTTGTTTTAACGCTTTTTGATTCATTTATGACTGTAAATGAAGTCAGCAAGTTTTATTTTAGCGGCAACAACGAACAAATAAGATTAATACCCGAGCCACTGTCAATAGAGCAATATTATATACTTTTAATCGAAAAATCCGATTACCTTGCCCTATTTTGGAATTCTGTAAAGTACAGCACAGTAATAACCTTTTTGCATCTTTTAATAGCGTTGCCTACTGCCTTTGTGTTTGCAAAAATCCGCTTTAAGGGCAGGGACTTGTTGTTCTTTGTAATCCTTGTTGTTATGATGATGCCATTTCAGGTAACACTTTTGCCGAATTTCATTCTTGCTAAAATGTTCGGGATACTTTACACAGATTCTGCGATCATCCTGCCCGGTATTTTCGCACCTTTTGGAATTTTTCTTATGAGGCAGTTCATTAAAACTATACCTAATGAATCAATTGAGGCTGTGCTCCTTGAAAGCGGCTCTGTTCTTGATGTCATGAGAATTTCGGTCATTCCAAACTCTAAAGCAGGAATTACCGCAGTCGTCATAATGACATTCGCAGAAACCTGGAATATGGTGGAGCAGCCCTTGGTGCTTCTAAATGATCAATTGAAATATCCACTGTCAGTAGTGCTGAACAGTCTTTATGGCTCCAGCCCTGATATAGCCTTTGCAGGCTCGGTTATATATATTGCACCGGTTATACTTTTATATTTTTTCTTTAAAGAAAGCATATACGATGGAATTAAAAATATAAGATATGGATGAATGGTTGTTTCATATGCAAAATACGGCATATAGAGGAATCGATTTGATATTATTTTCGAATCCAAAGTTTTTTCTTGAAATACGAATGGAATAGGCCGGTTCATATTTTTGCGTAAATATAGTGAGGCTTTTTGACTTTGTTCGTATTCCGGCTTTTACCTCAACGGCGATAATATCATTATCTTTTTGTAAAACAAAATCCAACTCCGCTTTACCCTCAGTCGTCCAATAATAAAGTCCATGATTCCTAGCAGCGAAAGCCTGTGCCACGTAATTTTCGGTTAATGCGCCAAGAAATGTGTTGTCTATTTCACCCGTCGCTAAAATTGTTTGCTGGGAAATCCCGCTTTTCATGGTCAACAATCCGACATCGCCCATGTATAATTTGAAGCTGGAGAGATCACTATATACAGAAATCGGCATGTACCCTTGTGTGATTCGCCCACATTTAAGCACTACTCCAGCAAAACTGAGCCAGTCAATTGCTGAGCCGAAAATAGTCGCGGTTCCACCACGCTGTGCCAACTTGTATTGAAACTTTTTATTCTCTTTGGCAAGTTGAACGGGAATGGAATTAAATGCAGCGCGTATTTTAACACTCTCTGCATTTGATGCATATTTCGCCATATCAGCGATATAATCATTGATAATTTTGTTCTGTACATCTGGTACGGTGAGCAGGCTGCCGCTCTCCACATAGGTGAGAACCGCCCTCGGCATCCCTCCGATTATCAGATAAAGCTTAAACAAATCTAATGCTTTTTCATGTAAAGCATGTGGCAATGCCTCATTGGATTCAAATGCTCGCTTTATTTCTTCGCACAGCTTTTCGTCATCCAAAGCCCATAAAAATTCTTCAAAATCCATCGGAAACAGAGTCATAGAATCTATGTTACCAACAGGGAATGAATACTGCTCACGGTTAATGGCTACACCCAAAAGACTTCCTGCACAGACTATATGATATTCCGGTGTTTTCTCATTAAAATATTTAAGTGAGGTCAATGCACGCTCACAGGTTTGAATTTCATCAAATATAATCAACGTTTCACCGGGGATAATTCGCTCACGAACCTCGGTTTCCAGAAAACGTATAATGTGCTCCGGCTCAATGTTTTCAGAAAAATAAGAGCTGACTGTCTGATTGGTCTCGAAGTTTACATAAGCAATATTTTTATAGAACTGCTCTCCGAACTCACGTAGGATGTGGGTCTTACCGACCTGTCTTGCTCCGTAAACCAATAGTGGCATACGGTCTTTGGATTGATTTTTCCAAGCGATCAGGTTTTTTGTTATTTTACGTTTCATTCTGATATCCCTCCAATATACTCCAACAAAGAATTACATCTGTTCGAGTACTATGAGTACTCTGTTTTTCTATCACGAGTTTTCCTAATGTTTGGATGTCTCTATTATAATGCTATTTGATAATCAAGTCAAGAATAACCAATTTTATTTAATTATTCTTGACTTGATTGTGTGTCTGTAAAAAAAGACCTTATTTCAGGTGTTCTTATCGAAATAAGGTATGGTTCCAGCCCTGATATTGCCTTTGCAGGCTCGGTTATATATTGCACCGGTTATACTTTTATTTTTTTTCTTTAAAGAAAGCATATATGACGGAATTAAAAATATAAGGTATGGGTGAATGAGTGCTTTCATTTTGATCACTAATTCATGGTGTTAATACTTTAATATTGATATTTCCCCTTCCGCCTTATAAATATATTAGTTTTTTTGCATAAAGTGTGCATTTTTATGTATAAACGGTCAAAAAAACTTTTTATACACGAAAAAGGGTCATTTATACAAAACACCTTGACATACTACTATATCTTGTATAATATAGCAGTATAAATGTGGTATTAATTGTTATCGTTGTGATGTTCACGTAAGAAGCGACAAAAGTTAGCTGGAAAAGGTCTGGTAAAGTGCTATCCATGCAAAATGTCACTATACCAAACCTTTAACCATAAAATGCAAATCCTCAAAGAGGCTACCATGGCTAAAGTATACTCCTTTTTGTGTAATTTGTAAATATTTCATTGAAAGGATGTTAATTATGCAAAGAAAGAGTTTCGTTTTAGTTCTTATTTGTTTCATCTTGGCTGCTACTACTGTTACAAGCATAGGCAATCAGTCAAAATCCGGTAGGATAATTATATCGAGTGATAAAGCACTAAAAAACGGTAAATTGGTGTTAGAAAAATTTCTGTATAATGATATTGATGGCATTCCTTTTGGTATAGCAGTCTTTGATACCAGTGTAAGTCTTGAAGAGAATGTGAGATCTAAAACTAAAATAGTATCAAGCAACCCCAATATAGTTAAAGCTACTGAAAAAGGGTTGTACGCTGTTAACCCGGGTGAAACAACAATAAGTTATACATATGGTGATTATAGGAAAAGCGTAATTGTTAAGGTTATCGATTCACAGCCAAAAGAATACTATTCAACGGTAGAGGAGATAGTCTTTACAAACAAAGGTCATTCCAAGTATATACAAATCTTTGCCGAACCATTAACAAGTGAAAAAATAAAAATAAATCATGTTGTTGAATGGGAGTCTAATAATTCTGATATTGCAACAGTCGGTGAAAACGGCTGGGTTACTGCACAGGGTAAAGGAAAAACTGAAATTGTATGTGACTTCAAAGATTATAAAAAAATAATTCCTGTTACTGTTTTAAGTGATGAATATGATGATAATGCTAAAGATTTAATTGTAAGACAAGAGAAAAGAATCAATAGCATCAGATCTGTTGCCGGTAATAATTCCCACACACTTCTCGCTTCTGGGCAATTAACCCGCGATGATGTGCGGGATCGTTGTAGCATAATGTTTAATTGGGGCTGGACACCTACCCAAGATCTTCCTCAATGGGGTACGGGTGTGTTTCCTGCGAATGTTTATGTAATGGGATTACCATACTCACAAGGCACACAGTGCGATGGGGATGGATCACTAACTACTGGTCTTTCTAATTATTTTGTAGGTGGATTTTCACAAGCGATGACAATGAGTAATTTTTACACACCTGCCTATAATGGAACAGATGATTATCCCCGATACGGAAATGATTGTTCTGGATATGCGAGTATAGCATACAATCAAAACAGAATGAATACTGATGGTTTTGAAAACGCAATTATAGCTGGCACTACATTTGAAAAGGTAGGCTCATATGTAATTAGCGATGATATTAATAATAATGATTTACTGGCTGCATATTTATTGTTAGAGCGTTCTGACGGGTTAGTGTATAATTATTGGAAAACAGTTAATGGTGTCCCAAAATTATTTGGGCATGTTGCAATTGTTGGAAACGCTATCTACCCTGGAGGTGTATATATATATGAGCAAAAAAAACCAAAAACTCAATTAACATGGAAAAGCCATACCGACTTAGCAGACAGTAATTATATGCCATTTACTATGGTTGATTGGTAAACACAGCTTATTCGGTGCAAATTATTCTATATAGAATGAATTTGCACCGAATAAAAAACAGATTTATATTTAAACACATGTTATGATTGCTCCCAAGAAAGTCGTGAAACGACTTTTTCCTGCAGGTTTAACTGCAGGAAGTGGTAGCCCGCTGCAACCTGATGCAATCACAATATGGTTATCCAGCCTTCGGAAGAAGGCTGATGAAATTTTGGAGGTTGATACTTTGAAAAAATTAATTATAACATGTTTGAGCTTAATTGTTATTAATGGAATAATATTTACGGGATGTTTGAAAGATCCGCAGCAGGAAAGCAAGAAAACAGAAGACGCTGAACAGGCGCAAACACAGGTAAAAATTCTACATGAAAATATAATAGGTGAGGTAAAAGAGCTTGAGAAAGTTACAAACACATGGAATGAAGACTTAAACGGTGATGGTGTTATTGATAATATCGAATTTACAGTTGATATAACAAGAGCATCATGGCTGGATGCGGAGCTTAAAATTAATGATGTAAAAATAGACTTAAGGCTTGAATCTCCATCAACTGATATTCATATTATTGATATTGATCCGTCAGATCAATATCAGGAAATTGATGTCTTTGAATACGGTCCAGTAAACCCTAAAAGTATATTTTATATATATAACGGTAAAGAAATCATAGAAATAGGGAGAATCCATAATGATTACTATACCATCAACGAAAAATCGCAAATAGTATCTAATCAAGGTATAGAGTTTTTTTTCGAACCCTCTATTATAAGGGGATATTATATATTAGATGAAAACCATAAATTGATAAATATTGCGATTGATAAAAAAGATTTTATAAATAAAGAATATAGGTTTGTAATACCAACTGATCCAGAGCGTGATTCCTGTGGAATCTATGATACATACAAAGTAGATAGATATATGGATACGCCTTTCGCTGAAATTAGAGCAGGAGATACGGTAGAAATACTAGATACCGCAAGTGAAAAAAGTGTTGGAGGCAGGGTCTACAAGATAAGGTGCGGAGAAATTGAGGGTTGGTTTATCCCGTATTTCTTAGAAGTAGGATAAGAATCACCTATACTAACAACTATTTCATTCTACATCTAGGCATATGTTAAAAAGAAAACAACTTACAACTAGGTACCGGTGAAGAAGTGTGACCAAAAAAACACCAGATAGGGACCAATTCGGAATAAACTAGGCAATTTTTATCCCCCCTGATGCAGCATATCTATACAATAAATGCGCATTGCTATGAAGGAATGCTTCAAACTTGTTAATTTCTTTATCCGAGAATCCTTCATGCTTAATCCATGTGTAAGTAGGTAGAACGCACCTTGCAATATCAAATCCATTTTCATTTGGACGTTCAAAATGAACTTCAACACTTTGGTGATCGTTTTCCTCAATAATATGTGAATGCATTATCTGTGTTTCATCCGATAAAATCATGTATGGATACATCATTAGCCCATCCTCCTTTCCTAAAATAAAAATCAACCCTTATATATTATATCATGATTTTCGGAGAAATTGCATTATATAAGCGTCTATATAAAGTTAATTATTCCTGCTTCGAAAAGATTTTTTTAACACCTGATAGTAATGATGTGTCCAAATGTAGCAAAGCGCATATATTAACGGAGAGTACGGAAGAACCCTCCACTTATTATAAATTATGATGTTAAAAGGTTGTACAATAATCTCCAGTATCGTTAATGCTGCAGTGTTTGCTAAAATATACAAAGCGAGTTTTATTTTCGTTGATGGGACAAATTTAATAAATATAATACCCAACGCTGGATAGCCTATTATACAAAAGATAAGGCTGTAAAATGCTTTCAAATCATACGTAACAACATACGAATAATAACCCAGCCATTTGCAGAAAACCATATCGAAGAAAAAAGATACAGCAATAATCATAACAATTAAATGATAGTCAATAATCGTAAATCCCTTTATTTTGATTGATATTAGAGCCAGTACCGCAAATGCCGCCATCATGAGCCAAAAAGGCAAATAGAACATAAAATCACCCTACATATATTCTTTGCCTTAATTTGATTCTCATACATGAAATATGTACCACGGGGACTGTTCACGCAATTTCACTGGGAATATCATTCTTAACACACTATGAGATTAATTAAACAGGTGTTGGTGTCAAACTCAACACTTGTCGGTGTCAAATGCGATTTCTTGTGGACTGTCCCCGTGGTTTAACGGGAACCATACACATGGTTCCCGGAATTTTTCTAATATGCTTCAACAAATACTTCAAAATGCGATTGTGGATGAACGCATGCAGGGCATATTTTCGGTGCTTCCGATCCTTCATGGACATATCCGCAATTTCCGCATTTCCATGAAATCTCATCATCCTTTTTAAACACTTTGCCATTCGATATGTTTTCGGCCAGTTTGTTATATCTTGTTTCATGCCTTTGTTCTGCCGAAGCTATTTTCCTGAAGGCCTCTGCAATTTCAGGGAATCCTTCTTCGTCAGCCACTTGTGCAAACTTCGGATATAGATCATGCCATTCTTCATGTTCCCCGCCTGCTGCTGCCTTCAAATTGTCTAATGTGCTGCCTTTTGCGACCGGGAACCCGGCTGTAATATCAATTACAGTAGGAAGCTCATCCCCAAAGCCTTCCAAAAGGAAGTTATAGAACCTTTTAGCATGTTCCTTTTCATTATCGGCTGTCTCATTAAAAATGTTTCTAATTTGCTTGAATCCTTCTTTATCTGCCACAGATGCATACATATTATACCGGCCTCTTGCCTGGGATTCTCCAGCAAATGCTTGCATTAAGTTTACTGCTGTTCTTGTTCCTTTTAATGATTTCATTATAAAACCTCCATTGTAAAATAATTTATAGTAACGGAAAAAGCTGCTCCGTTTTTGTGCGAATCAATCCCTATTATATAAATTAAAAAAGAACTTACTTATGCTTAGTGATATTTGTCCATCGTTTCTTTTTCAATTTATATTGCACATATACCTGTTCAGTGTTATACCAAAAGTGGCGCGTGCATCAATTTGTGTTTATATATGTTGAGTTCCTAAGTGGGCTTCACCCACACCCCAATATAGGAACTCACAAGTTACTAAATCATCATATTTTGTTGGTTGTTTGGCTTTCACCCATTACATACGGCATTAATATCTCGGCGACCTTGTGATAGCCGCATATGGTAAGGTGAAGACCCTCTACTGTATAATCCAGGCAGATATTCCCTTCCTCATTTATAAGATAACTGTACAGATCTATATAAGTAATACCCTTTTCATTCGCCATAATTTTCAGCTTTTCATTAATACTGCATATTATTTCATTATTTCTTGCTCCTAAATAGCCTCTTTTAATTTTCTTATTCTTTTCTGAGGACACAGGGCAGATCGACTCAAGATAAATCTGAGTACCCGGGCAATTCTCCTGAATTTGTGTGATTATTTCCCACATGTTCCCTATGATGTTTTGCTCCGACTTCTTCTCGGCAATGTCATTTGTACCTATGAGAATAAACACCTTGGATGGAGATAATTCGTATACGCTCTCAGAAAGCCTACCCAACACACCCTCGGTAGTATCGCTTCCAATCCCCCTGTTAATAACATACGCACCGGGAAAAAACTCATTTACCCTGAAAAATTCGGTTATTGAATCTCCTAAAAAAACAATTCCCCCGGGTCTTGCATATTTACTTAATTCCGTAAAAGCATCACCTATTTTTTTTTGGTAAAGCTTAACTATTGGGTTCATAGGCTTCCTCCAAACTTTGCATACTTTTTTGTTGTATGTATTCTTAATACTATTCTATTCATCTTCCCTGTGATATACCGCTTTGCCGTTTATAATTGTAATATCCGCCTTTGTTTTATAATCAAAAGGATGCCCGCTGAAAATCACAACATCAGCATCTTTCCCAACCTCAAGGCTTCCTACTCTGTTTTCTATGCCGCCGGCCTTAGCTGCATTTATTGTTACAGCCTTAAGCGCATCAATCTCAGTCATTCCTTCCCTGACAGCAATTGCAGCACATAAAAGCAGGTGTTGATTGGGAACACAGGGATGGTCGGTCATTATTGCAACCGGGATACCTAATTTCGAAAGAATTCCCGGCGCCTTAATATTCTGGTTTCTTAGCTCAATCTTTGACCTGTCGGTAAGTAATGGACCTAAAATAACCCTTACGTTACTTTCTTTTAAAATGTCTGCAATAAGATAACCTTCAGTGCAGTGTTCTATTGTAATATCCAGGTTAAACTCCTTTGCTATGCGAAGCGCTGTTAAAATGTCATCTGCCCTGTGTGCATGTATCTTTACAATTAATTCCCGCTTTAAAGCCGGGATAAGAGCCTCAAGCTTAATGTCAAACTCCGGTTTATCATTTTCTTCCTTATCCTTTTGGTAATCCTCCCAAGCTTCCATATATTCTTTTGCTTTATATAGCTGTTCCCTTAATATGGCCGCTGTAGCCATTCGAGTGCTTGGGGTGTGATTTTTTTCATGGTATATCGTCTTTGGATTTTCGCCAAGAGCTACTTTCATAGCACAAGGAGCCTTTAATATCATTTCGTCCACTGAGCGCCCATAGGTTTTAAGGGCTGCAAACTGTCCACACACTACATTGCTGCTACCGGGACCGCTTATAACTGTTGTAACGCCCCACTGCCGAGCTTCCTCGAAGGAACGATCACCGTGGTATATGCCATCAATCGCTCTAAGATGAGGTGTTACGGGATCTGTCATTTCATTTAGGTCGTCTCCCTCAAATCCAACTGAATCCTCCATAATCCCTATATGTGTGTGTGCATCTATAAGACCCGGCATAACATATCTACCGTGAGCATCTATCACATCATCCTTAGCACCATCTTTAACATTATCTTTAACATCATCTTTAAACGGGCATTTTTCCATTGATCCGATTTCTTTTATTTTTCCGTTTTCTATGAATATATACCCATCATCATAAGAAATAACCGAATTATCTTTTTGATTTTTCTTTGAGACCGCCATAGTGAGAATTTTTCCGTTAATTATAAGCATATGACCTCCAAAATTATGTAAATATTTTTGTCGTACTATGATATTTTATTTCTCTTCAGAAACTCATACCACAGAATCTTCTAAATTATTATGGCAAAACAGTTTTATCACTACGTAAACTAAAACAAGTGTTTTTGAACTTGGCTCGTAGATTATTAAACCGTATAAGCCACTATTTGCGTGTGAACTAATTATATCACATGGAAAAAACCTGAACAATCTGTGTAACTATTCACGCTATCTATACTTTAAGACCTAGCTATGCAATAACGGAAACTATGCTTCATTTGCATGATCTGTATTGTTCAACTTGCTTCTCTTTGCCCTGACTATACTTCACCAATCTGTATTCCGCTAATGTTTCCTGATATTGCACACCTGTGTTTATTCAGTTACTCAACTTTCCCACCTCAGCTTGCGAGTAGTATTTTGAGGCGCTGGTACC
>ENA-UOOK01004973-UOOK01004973.1-fermentation-metagenome-genome-assembly--contig:-NODE-4973-length-13734-cov-2.541633_pt1 | contig 13734 bp, 12 predicted proteins | sample MGYA00245777_ERZ724023 | MGnify/ENA primary metagenome ERZ724023 (study PRJEB28704, sample SAMN03018312) | fermentation metagenome | biome: anthropogenic terrestrial biome; feature: soil; material... | reverse complement strand
GGTTACATAGGTAACTCCTGGAATTTCAGCTCCACTTCTTATAAGAGTTCCGATAGTTAAAGAATCTTTATAAGTAGGAGTAATTCTGAAATTTTTACCAGTTGAATCTGTATAATCATAAACGGGAACCGAGGAGTGAATAACTGCATCGGCTACACTAATGTCATAACTTAAGAAAGTAGATTTGAACCCAACTTTATCTATAATTCCATGTCCAACGAGATCGATCATGTGAGCTGCAACTGAAGTTGCAGTTCCATCTCCCATTTCCCACTGATTCTGATCTTCATCCCAAATAAGCTGATCGAGAGCATCCTGGTTAACATTAATAAGGATTCCGGTTAAGGACACTGAAGCATTAACAATATCTTCAATATTCTGATTAGCTCCAGTCTGATCTCTGAAATCAGGAATAAATGTTCCAATCCATGATCCGATTAAGCTAACTTGAGGAAGATTGATAAATTCATTAAATTTTGAAGGAATAACTCCATTAGCGTTAAAGTAAGCTGAGAAGAATGGATCTACAGAAAGACCTGTATAATTTGTCCAATCACCTTCGATAGCAATAACCTGGATGAAATAGTTTTTCATTTGATCATAAGGACGAATCCATTCATAAGGGATGGCATTTATAGAACCGTACCAATTTTTAGCAGTTACACTATATCCCTGGATACCAACTGCTTTTCTTATAATAAATGAAAGGGTTTTTGTTCCAACGTTTGCTACTTGTAAAAGAGAAGTTCCTAAAATTTTATTAGCTCCAGGAACATTTTCCTCATTTCCTGCTACCCCTAAAAGATAATCAGGATCAGCTTTCCAAAATCTTTCTCTGTTGAAGAAATTGATATATTTATCAGTATAGACTCCCTTATTTGCAATGGATGAATCCAAAGATAGAGAAGCAAATCCTGTATATTCAGCTGCTACTGCTCCAGAAGCATCTGGATTAGAGACTGATGCGAGATTAAGAAGATTAAGAGCAAATACGGGTGCTTGAAGCAAGCAAGTATCTATTGATCTCTGGAAGAAAGATCCTTTTTTCTCTAATTTCTTATCTATATCCCCAAAGAATCTAGCACGATCCCTGGTGGAACGAATGAAAGTAGGAGCATTAAAAGGCCCGATCTTAGAGAATCCAACTACCAATCTTAATGACTGAGTAGAAACTGTAATTCTTTCAGACTGATCTACTTCGACTGTATAAACACCAGCAGCTTTAAATTGGGATAGATCTAAAGAAAGTTTTGCCATATTATTTCATTTATTTTTATTATTTATTCGTCAAAAATTTAAGGAAAATCTACTTTCTGACTTTTCAAATAATGTCTTTTATTTATATATCATAGAATGAAAAACCCCGCTTTAACTTTTTCACCATGACGATCCCCCGCTTTTCCAAGGGAGCCCGCCATAATTAGATGCTTTGTTTTTTTCGCCTTGCAACCATATTTTTCTTAATTCTTCTTGTTCAGCTGTAATGGCATCTGGGTTTTCATAAAATGCTGAAAAAGCATTATCATTTAAATCCTGACTATCATCTGGTTCTTCAAGAATAGCTAGCATATATCTTTTAATTAAAGAATCCGGCATATCTTCCAAAAAATCATAAAGCCAATCTTCATATTCTGGCTCTTCATAAAAACGGGAAAGATTTAAAACCGTCATAACAGCATCGTCATGTTTAGCAATGCCTTTATATCCTGTTTTTGTTTTTCCAAAAGACCCAAACTCGCTAATTGTTGATTTTTCGCTAGGCAAAATAGTTTTTTGAGATATTAATCTTTTTCCTAATTTGCAAAAATAATCTTTATCTTGTTTTTGCTTAAATCCTGCTTTTTTTCTTGGTGGTTTTTCTCCCGGAACTGGAGCAGTATGATAGGAGTGCATTACCATTCCTTCAAAATAATCTTCGTGCTCGGCAATTTTATTTAAAAAAGCTTTTCCATTAAAGTTCATTTCGGTAACCCATTTAACTGATTCGGGATTAAACTGATCAAAAGCTAAAGCATTATTGACTTTTGCCATAACTTCTTCATCGCCAATATTATCTCGGAATATACCAACTTGTCTTATTCTGAAAAGATTTTTTATTGTTCTTTCATCTTTTCTTAATTTTCTTAATTTAGCTATAGATTTAGGTTCCACTTGCCAAATAGTTGTAATATTATAGTCGTTATCTTTTTTCTCTTCTTCATCTTTTCCTTCTGCAATATCATTGGATAAAATAAATCTATACATATTTAAAGGAAAATCATCATTAGGATCAAAATCCGGATGCCACAAAAGATTATCTCGATAAAGTATTTCGTCCAAAGAGGACTTTTCTAATTCATGGAATTTATATTTCTTTTGAATTTTCTTTAGCCAAGCTAAATCGCTCCCCGATAAAAGAATATTACTTTTGCTATCAAATGAAAGTTCATATTCCTGAGCAAATGCCTCCGGGGTAAAGTTAGCTCTTTCCTTTTCGGCCCATTCATCATCTCTGCCGGGAACCTCCCACCAGTCTACCCTTTTATAAATAAAACTATTTAGACCCTTGTTGGCTTTATCCCATATTTCAAAGAATAAATTATCCATTCCATCGGGGGTAGAAGAAATAATACACTGAGATACACGAGAGGATGAAAGCGTAGGATAAACAGATCTCCAGAAGGATCGAGCTAATTTTTGATTAATGTGAGCAAACTCATCGATGTATAATACGTGAATTGTAAAACCGATAGCTGCTGTACTTGTTGTTGCTTGGGATGTTAGCATACATCCGTTATCAAGCTTTAATCCCAAAACTTGAATATGTTTTATTCCTGGTTTAAGAAAAAAAGGAAGACCCCGAAAAACATCAACTACTTTTGCTACGATTTCTGTCGTTGTAGCCTGTTTGTTAGCAAGAATAAGTAAATTTCTATCTGTATGAAAGCAAAGATACCAAGCAAAGAAAGCAGAAATTGTTGTGGTTTTTCCTGTCTGACGAGATGCCATCAAAATATAATTTCGTACTTTAGGACCAAAATCTTCCAAATCCTTTATCCAAACCTCTTCTCCAACTGTATTTAGAATATCCCTTTGGAAATCCCTTAAAGTAACTGTTTGCCTCCCATAGTCAGTTAAGAATCTACAGTATTTTTCTACAAAATATTCTATATCTTGAGAACATTTTATAAATTCATCTTCTTCTTCATGGGTTAATTGAAAAAGAATATTATCGGCTTTTAATTCTGGATCCCTCTGGTGAAAACAGTCTAAATTGACGTCTATTCCATATCTTAATTTTTCAAGAGCTTCATTTACTGATTCGGTAGTCCATACAATACTATTTGCCATTTTTAACGGATCTTTAACATATATACCTTATTCTGTTTTTATCTCTTCAACATCCTGGATATTTTGATCCCCTTTTATAATGACAACTTGATCATTTTGAGCAGCTTTTAACCTTTTGGTTTCATTAATTAATTCTTTTGTTCCGAGAGCTACAATTCCCTTATCGTTTCTAACCATGCCATTTTGACCAGGTCCAATTGCTCTTAACTCATTCTGTTTTTCTTGTACATCAAATCGAATATCCTTATAGGTTGCTTTTATGGCCTCTACGGTTTGTAGGAGTTGCTTATTTAAGTCCCCGATGGTCTTGCTAAGTTGACCAAAGACCTCAAACATGCGTGGGTGTGCGGCCCCACTACGTACTTCCTCCATGAGGGTCTTTTGCATAGTTTCATTTACCTTTAATTGATAAAGCATACCAGAAAGGGAAAGAATATCAACTTGCATTTTATTTTTAAGATACGGATTTTGCTTAATTATTTCATCGGTAAGCATAAATCCCGTAGCATTCTTAATCATTTTTTTGGCTTTCGAATCACAGTCTTTTTGTAATTTATCAAAATCGAGATCAAAAGTAGGTTCCATAGCGAGCTCAGGAGTATCAAGCTTGGGCATATTTTTATCAAGCTTATCATCCGCAGCATCAATCATTTTCTGAAGCTCGTCTTTTTCGTCTCTTGCATTCATATAATTGTTTTTAAGTGTTAACGTTGTTGAGAAATATAGGGAGCAGAGAAACGAAGATCAGCGTTGTCTTAAATCTGCATTATCCAATATAATGGCTTGATCGGCATCCTTTGAAAGATAAGATAATAATTCCGTTGGCTGTTTTTCCTCTTCTATTGTTGTTGTAAATAGACGAATATTAGTCATAAGAGAATCCGATCTATCAAGGGTATATTGATCCACTATAACCTCTTCTGGAGTTAAAGTAACAGTTTTATAAAATACCTTCACAAGTTTATCCCCGCTTCCTGTCACATTTGGTTTCCACACATAAGCATTATATTGGCCCCATGTATTTCCGATATTAATTACAATTCCATACCAAGAATTGTCTAAAAGCCTTGTATTAATTGGAATAACTCTTTCTTGGGAACCATAAAGAATTTTAATATATTGATTTGCAATAATATTAGCCTTAAATCCATGATTTTGTTCATTTATTCCATCTAAAAGATTGATAGGCTCCTGTATTTTTGCCTTATAATTTCTCATAGAAGCCCAATTTGAACTCAGGGAATTAAGATAAATTTCGACATCATCATCTATCTTGCAATAATATGTTCCTGTATTATAATTGTTATCATCAATAATTTTTGCATAAAAATTTAAAGCCCCAGGTCTTGAGATCGTAAATACATCATCATTAAAAAATCTTCTGGAAGTTGGTGCTAATTTAATAATATAATTAGCTGGAGGGGTTAATGTTCCGTTTTTTTCTATTAATTCTACATCGTATTCTTTAACTGCAAAATTCTTAGGCATTACCCATGAAGTAAGAGCTCTATCAGAAGTAGTTGTAATATGATCTGAAGCATTATATCTTACGGCCTGTGGTTCAGCAGAGCTTTTCATTTCATATAATGATTGAGCAGCAATAACTCCATGAATATCCAAATTATAATTAACTGTTCTTAAACTAGAATCAAGGGTTTTGTAAATATCTTGCGATGTCGAATTAAATGCAGATGTTTGCTTTTTATCTGTAAGTTTTTCGATATTATCCCGAATAGCTTCTCCAAATAATTCTTGTTCCCCAACAGTATACTTATCAATAGTTTCTTTAAGAGCTTCTCCCTCCCTTCTTGAAGCCTCAGGCTGATATTTTCTTAAATTAACTACCCAAGTAGTTTCCTGTTCCATGAATCCTCTTTTTAAAAAAGATGATTCTACCTGATATAATTTATTTGGAAGAGGAAGATAAACGATGTCCTTTTTTTGAGGGGCTGTTCCAAATCCGACGGTAGTTTCCCAATATTTTTTATCAATTTCAATTTGCGTAGGTAATTCATATTGTAATCCCATTAAATCCATTTGATATTTACTATCGGGAAAACCATTTGGACCCACAACAACTTTTAAGCAGATTGGTGTATCTTCAACACAGGATAAAGTGTATTCTTGAAAAATAACATCTTTCGATCTTTGCTGAGGAACAGCACGGAACCATCTAGCATCAATTCCAAACATTTGATTTGCAACACTATTTAAAGTATTATATGTTTGAGCTGCTGCAAGAGCCAGATTTGGATTAAAAATACTTAAGGCATCCTCGGAAAGATTTACTTGAAGCCCCCCAACATTTTGACCCTGGGATCCAGGAAATGCTCCACTTAATTGTTGTTCTTTTGGATCAGTACAATCTGCCATTACACTACTCTTTTTTCTATTTATTCATTAAATAAAAAGAATAAACAACTTACCACTTATTTGCATAGCATCCTGAGTTGTCGGCGGATTTTGTTTTTATATCCATAAAGCATCCGCACAAATTACAAATTCTTAAATGATTATTAAAATATTCGCAGGTTTCACAAATAGATATTTTTCTCTTGGTTTCCTCGTTAATTTGATTTCTGTATGATTTATCAACTTTATATCGGATCCAGAGAAAATATCCTCGGATAATTTCTCGAAAAATACGTATTAATCTTTTTACCATTTCTTAAGAGGGCAAACATAATGATAAGACCCATTGGGCATTAATTGAGCAATAGCTTTTCCTTCTTCGTCAAGAGGGTAAACCCTAAAAGCTCTGAACATTAATCCGCAACCACATTTTTTACAAGCAAATCTTTCACCTTTTTTTATTAACTCTTCACAAGAAAAACATATACTTATTCGATCTTTAGCCATTTTTTCGAAATCATGTAAATCAATATCTTCATAATTTGCTATGATTTTGTCTTTATCTAAATGAAACCCAATAGGAATCATAGGTTTTTGTTTTTCCTGAAAATATATTTTTTGTATTTCTAAAAAATCCTGAAATAAATCATCGCAAACAAAGGTTCTACATTCTAGGGGTCGATTTTCTCTTTCAATGATGCATCCTAAAGATGGATCATGAAATTCACAATAATCGCCTGCTTCTACTTCAGGATTTCGAAGAGGATAAACTCCATATTGTTGTTTTGCGCTTTCAAAAAAATTTGCATCTTTTTGGGAAACAAAATAAGATTTTCGAAGGTTTCCTGAATATATTTTGCAACATTTTTGACACTGAGAGCATAATTCTTTATTGATATATTCTAATTGTATCATTTTAATTTGTTTTAATTACATAACTTCACAAATTCCACTAATTACTCCGCTAATACACAAATATAATACAGTTGATGCTGATCCTCTAGTATATGTTATTTGAGCATATCTAGCAGATTTAGTAGTTGGATTATCAACCGTTATATAAGCTGTTCCACTTCCTGAACCTGAATGAGTATAAGCTGTTACAATTCCATTGGGATCACTTGTAACTATTGCAGTCCATGATCCAGAAGCTGTAACATAAATGGATTTCTGTTCACCTGGGTTTAAATCTCCTTCCCAACTTAGCCAGTCAGGATTAATAGAAATAGAATCCACCACAGCGGCTTCATTTTGGGAAACATCTATTGCCCAATTATTATATCTTGCAATGACATTTATTGTTCCTATTCGGTCGTCCACATTATTTGACGGAGCTGTAGCTCTAAAACTACCCCATCCCCCTCCGTTCTGATTTACAATATTCGAAAAAGTTATCCAAGTATTATTTCCCGCACTAGGCTCCCAAGAATTCATTAATGTTGAAAAAACGCTTACATCTTTATAAGACCCAGCGGGAACAAAGGGGATAAAATTTGTATTTACATACAATGAAGGATCGGGAAGAGAAATATAGCTATTCCCAGCTTTATATACGTATCCGTTATATGAAAAAAGGTATTTAGTCATTTTTTATCAATTACATATAATCAACTTGATATACAGTAAGATCTGCATAAACTGATCCACGCCAAAATCTTATTCTCCCACTTCTTGTTCCCGAAGTAGGATCATAATAATCACAGGTTATGCTTACATTAGTACTTGTTGTCCCGCTAGGAGGATAGGGGGTAAAGAATATTCCATATCCTAGCGATATTGTCTCCGCGTACCATGATCCACTTGCAGTAACATATACAGAACCGCTTGCCTGTGGAACCCCATCTTGGTAGAAATATTAGTATCAACAGGAGTTCCGTCTACATAAAAATATAAAGTGTCCGGATTTAAGAAAATGCTATCAGGTACAGAACTGACTACCTGAATTTTATTTATAGATCCAATAGAAGCTACATTTACCCTTCCCAGAGATCCTAATTGTGATAAATTTACCTTTCCAAATGCTCCTAAATCTGCCATACTAATAATTGTTATTTAAGAACTACAAAATCTGGAGAAGGATTAAAAATAATTGAGTCCGGAGAAACAGTCCTCCCTATTACTTGAACACAATCAGGAGCTGAAGATGGCATAGTGGTTGTTACTTCCCCACTTAATCCGACATAAACTGGCTGACCTATAGCAAAGTTCCAAGCAGTATTTCTAACTACCCCGTATATTAATAAATTATAATTTGTTCCGGCAGATAAAGAACTGCCCGTTGTATTAATTGCGACAGCAGGCATCATATTAGAAGCATCCGCATCAGCTAAAGCAATTCTTCCTCCCGTATCAATATATCCGCAATAATAAGATGATATAGTATTGGCAGCTTTGAAATTAACAAATAATCCTTCTGCCCCATTTCCCGATCCAAATCCTGTAGATGGCTCAGGCATTGTACGATATCGGATAGATGAATCATAATATGTTGAGGTATTTACATAAGATTCTATAGAAAGAGTAGAAATATCTACATCCCCACCCGAAGGAGCATCTGCATAAGATAATTTTTTTGTGGTTGTATCAAAATATACAGTATAATTAGTAGAAGCGTTAGGCATTCCAGGATTAATAATATCGCTTGATACAGTAAGATCTGAGGATATAGAAACATCCGAAAGTATATTTACACGACCTGCAAAAGGCTCTAAAATAATATTTGTAGCTGCATTTAGATGTATATTATTTCCAATAAGATTTAACTCATCAGAAACATATTTTATTTGCCCTGTTGATCCAGATAAATAAAGAATTTTTCCACCGGTCATATAAATATCACCACTTATACTTACATCCCCAGCAACACTTAATTTTGTACTACCATAATTATAACTTGCGGAACCAATAACCAATTCTGCAGTTGCTTTACCATATGAAGTAATTAATTCATTTGATATATTTGCATTTCCTGTAACGTCAAGTTTCGATCCTGGATTCGTATTGCCAATTCCTATATTTCCTCCTTGAGGTTGAAGAATTAAATCATATTGTGCGATGCCGTCTTCTCTACCTGCCTGCCAAAATGAATTTCCACTGCCAAGAATTCCAAAATAAGAACCATAACCGCCGGCATGTGCCAATTTAAAATTGCTTAAAGCCGCAGTATATTCTGAAGATAATGATAATGTAAATTTTGCATTTCCACTAACATCAAGATTAGCTCCATCAAAAGATAAATTAGATTCAGTAACAATAGATCCATCACCTAATGCAGTTATTAATTGATTATTAGATCCAACATTTCCGGAGCCCCAAGCTACATCACCAGTTCCTCCTCCACCACCCCCTCCGGAGAATAGCTGTTGCCATTGAAATATGGATCCATCGATATTAATTGATCCATCAATCTGTGTTGATCCTGTTTTAAAAGACATAACAGTAATTTATTTTATATATTTAGTTATCATCCTCTACGATCAAGGTAACCTCTTGCTGAGGAAGAGAACTTAAAAAATCTTTAACCGATGAAAACTCTGGTTTTTCTAGGATTTTAATTGGCAGAGCCCACCCTTCAACAACTCTGAAGGGATCAAGCATGCTATATTCACCATACATTCCTCGAACCGAATTTGCTTGTTCCTCTGTTAATAATATCATATTCATAATTCAAAATATTAAAAAATTATAATGAGTCTACAGCTGCCATATAAGCATTCATAACACTATAGAAATTTTGATGTTCAGTTTCTGTTAAGCTGGCACCGGCAACGCTGGCTCTGAATAAGCTCATAGAGAATCCGGGTGTTGTATATGATTGAGCGCCTCGTATCCATAACACTCTGTCTGTAGGTCTTCCAGAAGCCTGAGAAACAGCATTTCCTAAGGAAGCATTTACAACACCTCGTATTATGCTCGATGACTCTCTTTGCCCTAAAGTTAATCCCCAGTTCCACGGTTTTATATTGAGTATATTTATATCGGATGTATTAATAGTTCCAAACAATGCGGTTGATTTCACAAGATATGACGCGTATTGCCCTGAAAGTCTTGCTCCCATAATAGCTGTACCCGCAGTATCTCCTCTATCTTCTATCCAAACTCCCAACATAGCATCATTAACTGTATAATTAACTCCATTAGTACTTGGATTAAAGTTGCTATTAAGGTAAACAGAGTCAATGCTAGTATCATAACTGAATCCTGAATAAGCAGTAAATGTCATTCCATTTACGTTTGTATGATTTATATAATCTTTCCAATCCAATAGCGCTGCTTGCTCTGTGTGCATTGCATAAACAGCTAAAAAGTCTAACTTATTCCAAATCCCATAAAGCTTTAAGTCTCTTATTGCCGTGTTGATAATGATTTTTAACGCATTACTTGGTTCTACAACCATATTATCAAATAATGATATTGCTTCGGGTTCATAGGAAATTGCCGATTTAGATAAAATAAGATTATTATCTATACCTGCTCCAATAAACATTAATTTAGGTCTTACATTACCCGATTGGGTTATAAAAGCATTTGCCCAGTCATTATTAAAAGCACATAAACCACCAGTTGTTAGGGCTGCCCATGCTGCAGCTCCTGTTACCTCGGGAATTGGAGTACCATCTCTATATTTTGTTTCCGCTAAATTGTCGGCTAGCCATTCTTGACTACCTATACATATTGTTCTATAAGTTTTTCCATCATTTCCTATATAAGTTCCTGTTTCGCCATCAGAAAGAGAAGTAGAAACTTTTAATAATCTAATGGAGGCTCCTGACTTTTTGGGATAAGATGCAAAATTGAACGCGGAAACATCATATTGCATAAAATATGCTGTAGTATTATCTCCGGAGGATGCTGTTGTTAGCATTATTAATCTCTCTGATATATTTAGAAAATCCCCATCCGAGTCTCTCCATCCGGCTCCTCTGCCATTAAATTCGAAAGCATTTGTTGCCCAAGTATTCGGAGCTGTCCAATAAGTGGTACCGGTTTCCTTAAACCCCGTAGCATAATTAGATCCGTTTGATCTAAGTGTATTAAATTCTGTAGTAGTTGGTATTTTCCATCCATCCGCGTAAATAAAACTCGCGTCAGTTGCAGCATACCAGTTATAAATTAAACCTAATTTAATTTCAGTACTGGGATTTTGATTGGCTATACCTAAAAGCTTTAATACATTAATCATTTCAACTGAATTTACCTTTTTCCACCCAGGAAGAGCCATTATACCCCTCAATAAGGAGTTCTCCCCCGTTTATTCTAAATCTCCATGATCCGGCTACTGTTGGGTCTCCTAATGCAAAATAAGTTGCTCCAACAATAACAGCAGTTTCTGTTAAAGCAGACCCATTTCCATTTCCATATATTTTGAGTGCAGAGGATCCATCAATTGACATTGAATAGCTTTGTTCCCCAGAAGGAGCGGAAACAGGCATATCAGCCATTAATAATGGTCCTCCATCTTGAGCCATCTCGATATACGAAAGTTCAATATTATCAGAAGGATCTTTTAAATATACAGTAGTTGTATCTGTGCTAACATCCCAAAGAGAATTAGCACTATGAAAATCATAGATAGCTTTTCCAGTTACAAGAATAGAAGAAGCATCTTGGGTAATCGAAATAGAGGTATCTTGAATTGAAATTACTGGTTGAGTAGGCGAAGGGCCCAGTAATAGCCCTGTTTTAATTTTGAATTCTCCAGCCATTTTATTATTATTTTTCTTTCACTATCCAGAAAAAACTAATAGCAAATATGTGTTTATATTTTATATATTACTATTTCCATCCCCTTGGTGAACATACATTCTGGCATTAGATACTGTGAAATTTGCAGCAGCTGGTCCTAACTCATTAATAAATCCTACGGCCCAGTTTCCGCTGCTTATTGAATAAACTACCATCTGCCCAATTTGATATTCCCCAGGGCCAGTAACATACTTATTTGATGATATTACCCTTTTTCCATTATAAACTAAGTATGACATATTTTTTATTATTTTTTATAAATTGAAAATGTACATGAACAGTCTGTCCCGCTTGCAGAAGCTCTAAAACCTACCGCAAAATTCGGGCCCCCAAATGATGTTATATTAAATTGCCAAAAACTGCTTCCAGCATTCATATTTGCTGTTCCTATATCTCCATTTGGTTGACTATAAAGTCTTAACGTTGGGAGTGATCCACTATTAAGAGTTAAATTATAATGTACTTCGATAATATCTCCATCACTAAAAGCTTCATAATTTGTTAAGGCTATTCCGTTTGCTGCATCTATAGCACTACTAATATTAAGACCTGATGAAGAAAAAGTATCCCAAGAAGAATTGGCCCAACTAGAAAAAACAGCAATTAGAGGCTCTGGTCCTATTACGTATTTGCCATTAGATCGGATTAGCTTTCCGTTATAAGTTAAATACGACATATTTTATTTTATTTTATATATCTCATAAAAAAAGGGATGGTCTCAAACCATCCTTTTTTATAATTAGAGATTTTTTATTATCCCACGATGATGTACTTGCAAGATGCACTTAGTGAACCTCCAGTCCATTTAAGAGTAATATCTCCGTTAGCTGCGCAATTAACATCTACCCAAACCTGGTCTGTTCCATCATAAACAGTTACCTGTAGAGGCCCAATCCCTAGTCCGTGAGTTGCGGCTGTAATTGATAGAGAAGTACCAGCAGTTCCATCAAAGGTTCCTGCATACTTACTAACGTAACCAGCTGCTCCTGATACTGCAATCGTTATTGTTGAAGCATCTGAAGTAATAGTTGCACCAGTACCAGCAACGATCTTCTTAATATAAGCAATATTATCTGCTTCATTTGAGAAGACCTCATGACCACCATCAATTCCGGTTACAGTTGCTACTGCATCAAGTTTACCAGTTGAAAGATCGGCAATACTCTGAGTATGATTCTGAGTTAGAAGATCAAGTGCGCCAACTGAGCTTTCGAGATTATTAATATTAGTTGTATGAGTCTGAGTTAATGTATCAAGACCTGCAATTGATGTATCAACAGAACCAAATTTAGTCCAGATAGCAGCTACGGAAGAATCAAATAGAGTCTTAAGAGTATAATCTGTAGCAGTTGCAAATGCCATTGTTCCAAGTTCTCTTGAAACGACCAATCCAGCAGGAGTGATCATAAGAGCCGTTGCTTCTGCAGGATCATTAGTAGCTATTGGTAAGCTAAGTCCTACTCCAGGAGTGAATTCAAATCCAGAAGAAGTATCGAACCTATAAAGAGATCCATTCCAGAATGGGATTCCAAATCCTTCAGGGGTATCTTCTCTTGTAGCAACCGCCTGGGTTCCAGTAGGAAGACCTGATTCGTTTGCGATACCAATTCTGAATGTATCTGTTGCTTCTGCAAATACAAATACATAATCATCTTCTGTTCCTCTGTCAACTTTGAGACCAGCAAATCCTTTAGATACGCCAGCTCCAGTTTCACCATAGTTAACTGTAATAATGTTATCCGAAACGTTTAGATCAACTGAATTAACGTAAGTTACAGAGCCATCAACTGTTAAAGTACCATAGACACTTAATCCGCCAGTTACAGAGAATGTGTATCCAGTAGCATCAATATCAGTATCGTGAGTTAAAGCACCTCCGAGAGCTACGCTTGTATCATTAGCTGTTAAACCGTTATTAGCAGTCTGAAGAGCTGATAGAGTTGTATTTCTTAGAGTTACTATTGAAGCATCTTGAGAAACATTCCAGTTATTAAGAATTCCTAGAGATGTATCAACATATCCAAATTTAGTCCAAATAGCAGTTATTGACGAATCAAATAGGGATTTTAATGTATAATCTGTAGTTGTAGCCCATGCCATTGAACCTAATTCGCTTGTTCTGATAGGACCACCAGCAGATTCCTGTACAAGAGCAAAAGGCGTATTATCAACAGAGGTAACTAATCCTGTTAAAGAAAGAGTATTAGTAGAATTTGCTGTAATTGTGGTAGGCTCCGATAATGTTCCTCCTAATCCAATAGATCCGTCGGACAATATCTTAAGACCATTTCCAGCTCCCTTTTGGCC
>ENA-UOOK01004972-UOOK01004972.1-fermentation-metagenome-genome-assembly--contig:-NODE-4972-length-13738-cov-7.422787_pt1 | contig 13738 bp, 13 predicted proteins | sample MGYA00245777_ERZ724023 | MGnify/ENA primary metagenome ERZ724023 (study PRJEB28704, sample SAMN03018312) | fermentation metagenome | biome: anthropogenic terrestrial biome; feature: soil; material... | reverse complement strand
TTTAGCGTTTTATCCACAACATATAGCTGTATGTATCCTATTTCTCCTTTTCTGTCTCCTTTTCTGTGCATAATTCAGTTAATTTTATTCTTGCCAGACATTTTTTTAGTTTGTTTGCAGCTTTATGCTGCGATATGTTATAATTTAAAATACCCAAATCAATTTTTAAGAGCTTATTTGTCATATTATGTTTTTGGGTGTCTAAACTGTATAATTTATAATAATAATTAATACGCTATAAGATGGAAAATACAAATACCTATATTATTCCAATGGTAGATAAGACTTTTGAAATTATAGAATATATGTATGAAAGGGATGGAGAAATTGGAATTTCTCAAATTTCTAAAGAGCTAAATTTGCCTAAGGCCACAATATTCAGAATATTAACTACTTTGAAAAAGTGGGGTTATGTGGAAAAGACAGAAGAATTAGATAAATATATGTTAGGAAAATCTTTTATTAAATTAGGTTCTAAGGTTTCTTCTGAAAACGATATTACCAGTATTGCCGTTCCATTAATTAATAAATTAGCAAAAGAAGCAGGAGAAAGTATTAATTTAGGTATTCTTCACAATTGTGAAGTAGTTACTGTTTATAATGCCAAAGGTGAAGATTTTTATCTAATATCTAATTTAATTCCTGTATCTCCTTTAAACTGTTCCGCAATGGGTAAACTATTTCTGTCACAATTTTCAGGCGAAGACCTTAAAGAATATTTTGACAGTAATATGCCGGAAACAAGAACGGTTAACTCTATTGTAGATTTAGAAAGCTTTTTAAAATTAAAAAAGGAAATTGAACGAGATGGTATATCTTATGATAAAGAAGAATATGAATATGGTCTATCTTGTATTGCCGCTCCTATTTATGATACTAATAAAAATATTATTGCCGCCATCAGTATATCCGGCCCAACAACAAGACTTAACTACAAGGGCTGTGATAATCTAAAAGAGCTATTGGTTTTAACTACAGAAGAGATATCAAGGATTTATTCAAAGACGTTTTGTACATAGTCTTTTATAAATTTTATAACTTATATATCTACAACTATAAACCCCCTGATTTACATAAATTAAATAATGTAAATCAGGGGGTTAGGTCTGATAATGAACTTAGCTTCTTTTATATTATCGTATATCAAAAATTACTCCTTATCTAATTGAAATCATGAGATTCTTCGGGCTAAAGCCCTCAGAATGACAATCAAAAGGTTTATTCATAGTAATGACAAATCATTGATTTGTATTTTTTGAGTCAAAATTATTCTAAATCGATTGACGAATTGTTGTTATCAAGAATTGATGTTTTGAATGTGCCGCCTAAATTTTCTTGAACAAGTCTTGCTAAATCTTTTATGGCGTTTTCTAAATCTTCTGTTCTTTTTTCATCAACTGATTCAATAACCAAAAAAGCATTTTTTGTGTCTTCCGTAAGCATAGTCCTTACTGATTCCCGCCAATTCCAACACCTGCAAATAGCACCTTCATCGTCTTTATATACTATTTCACCTTCGTATGGCGGCTCGCTTTTATCAGAACCATATGTAATAAAGCTTTCGTTCCCATTTGCCTTTGTCAATCTGTTATCTCCTGCAAATGCATCAATATCTTCACCGCCACATGGTAATGCATATTTCAATGAAATAGAATTATATATATCAACTAAAGGATTTATAGTTCCCAAATGATTTCCATTATTCACTCTCTTTAACAATGCCTCAATGGAGCATCTGGCTCCTTTCTTTGTTTTGAATTTCTGAAAGGCTTCTCTCCATACCTTTATAACATCGTTTTGAATAAACTCCGGATTGTCCAAATATTTTATAGCTTCATTCTCGGAATCTCTAAGTATATCCAAATATTTATCCTCTTCCTTTATTGAGTTATCTATGCCATGGCAGACAATAACTCCAATTTTCGCATCAGGAAACAATTCCCAAAAATCATCTTCAATAATAAACTTTTTCATTTGATACCTCCTCGTATAATATGTTTGCTTCACGCCGATACAATGAATACATAAAGGCAAAGACCTTTGTTTTTGCTTCATTAATTGTATTCATTATATCACACATATTATATTAATACGCAAAAAAATTCCTCAATTTACATAAATAAAACTATGTAAATCAAGAAATAATTAGTACTATACATCTCAATACCTTTCCAAATAAATTTCGTCAAGAATTGTTTTTATATTGTTATTAGAAATTTGCTTTACTGTTTCATCATAAACATTTTGCCCTTCATTATATGGAATGCCGTTGATTAGTTTTAGTAAGAAGTCGTTAAATACTTTTAATTCATCTCCTTTTGGAGGGCTTTCACTAAGTGACTCAAGTGCTTCTTTTACTTTATTTGATGATAGCCTTGATATATAGAAGTTTTCTGTTTTTATATTTTTTGCAGCCTCCATATAATCTCCAAAATACATGTTCAGGTAAATTAGCGTATCTGTTACAGTTTCCCGTCCTCTCAGTGCTTCTCTTGCTTCTTCATAATTTTCTACTGCTATATAATATCTGCTTAGAAAATAATAGTTATCAAAGTTAGGCTCCTTCATAGCATTTGTAAGGATTGCATAAACAAGCTCACTGTTTTCTTTAATTTCACTCATATCCATAATATCTATAGTGTTAATTAACAAATTCCAGTCACCTAAAATTTCAGAGTATCTCTTCCCTAATTCAAATGCTCTTTCAAGGTTTTGCTCCCCTTCCTTCCATCCTATGCCGTATATCCTTGTAAGATATCTTAAGGCATCTATGTCATCAGGAGCTTCATTAAGAATATTTTCATAGTATTCTATTGCAGCAGGATAGTTTTTATGATAAATCAAGTTCTCTCCTTCAGTAAAACTTCCTTCAACTGTAATGCTCGGTATTTGGTCATAATAGGACATTTTAGGAAGACTGCTTGTTATGAGATTATTGTTTTCATCAAATGCATTTACAACAATTGGATACTCTACACCGGGAAGGAATATTCCAAGAACTGCTTGAGCACCAAGATACTCTTTTTCCGAATCAGAAACATTAATATTAGGGTTATTTCTAAACATATTTATACTAAAAACAGCATTAGTTTCAGTAAATTTATAGTCTCCCTTTATATCTTTTGCATATGTTCGAGTGCTGATTCCCCTATCGCCAAAGGGCTCATAAAAAACCACAGCTCCAACCGTATAGTAGGCTGCATCCTCTACTTCCTCCCAAGATACAGTGAATTCATCACCTAATAATTTTTCTCCGGGCTTAGGTGAGTTTATTTTTATAGTGTCTTTGAATATAAAGTGAATTTCTCCTCCATCTTCATCCAGCTCAACATATTTATTTGTTGAGCTCTGGAGCTCTTTGTCTGTCAAGATAGAACCGTCAATTCCAATTCCCACATTGTACAATCCTTCCTTGAGACCTAATGTCCGGAATTCTCCGTTTACATCGGTTATAGCAACATAGTTTTCTCCGCTTGCGTAAAGGCTGAAGCCTCCTGTTGCTTCCTGCACATATATTTCCACAAAGGGCATGGGTTTTCCTTCATAGGTTACTGTCCCTGTTATAACATTATCTCCTTTGAAGTCCTCCCTAAATCTGTCAAACCAATCATTCCTGTAATATCCCCCCGAGCCGAAGCTTCTTCCTAATTCTCTCCAATTATTTTTATATAAATTATCATATATCATTTCAGCTTCTTCGTATTTTCCGTCAAATAAAGCAATCTCTGCTTTTAATACATCAAAACTGATATCCTTTAAATCTGTCCCTTCATATTTTTCAAGTATTGACTTTGCTGCTTCACTTTCTCCATTTACATGATGGAGAAATCCATCATATATATCAGCAGTATATATCAGCCTTTCATCTTCAGCCTCCTGCCCGAAATCAATCCATTCTTTAAGCATCTTTGCATCTCCGGTTGCTATAGCTATATCAAGAAGCATTTTATAAGATTTTATATAGTAATCTTTTTCACTATTTTTGTTAGGTGTTTCCGCTAAAGTATCTATAAGAATCCGCTTTGCTTTATCCATATCTTCAGGGCTTGTCTTTTCGCCTCCGCCCCAGCCAGTAAAAAATATTGTATATTTGGTAAAACTCTTTATTAGGCTGTTTGCATAAAGATAATTGCTCTTGATATCCGGCGTGGTTGGATAAGAAGCGTACTTTTCGAAGAAAAGTGATGCCTTTTCAGACCCTCTATTGTCAAGAAAACCAGCAATCATGAGGGTTGCTGTAGGTATTGCCCATATATATGTCAGTATCAGTACAAGCCCACTCATCTTTCAACTCCAGCATATCCTGCTTCATTCTCATTCTGTCTCTTGACAGATTGAGAGCAATTGCATAAATCCATGTGTATAGTCCTGATTTTTCTTTAAATGTGTCGATTTTCTTAAATACCTTTATAAATGTTTCTTGGACAACATCCTCTGCTTCCTCTCTGTCTTTTAGTATCAGGTAACAGGTTCTTAACAATCTATTGCCGTATTCTTCTATTAATTGTCTGTAAGCCTCTTCACGGCCTCTTTTTAAGTTCAGTATCAATAATTTTTCTGCCACCATAACTCTCTCCCTACACTTTTGACGATGAAATGAATAAAAGGTTGCAATCAAATTTGTATCAAAACAAATTATATATTCCTGTGTACAAAAATTGCTTATTGAATATATTGTACTAAAGATTGAAAAATAATGAAAGGATGTAATAAATGCTAAATAATAGAAAGTCATATATAAATAGAAAAATCAATAAACTTGAATCTAATGGAAATATCGGTTTTTTAGATGTAAGGGTATTCTCAGAAGAAGGTAATCCAATTGAAGATGCTCGTGTCAGTATATCTCTTTATGAATTAAGAGGGATATACAGGGAATCAGCCATAGAAAATGAAATAGTAAACCATTATACAGATGAAAATGGGAATATTCCCGTAATAGAACTTCCTGTGATTCATGAGTTGGGTGAACTAAACACTGATGAATATCATATGAGAGTGGATGCTCCCGGATATTATAGCGTTATTGTGATGAATATAGAAATTTTCCCCAATACAACAACTTCTTTTAATGTTGTATTAACTCCTGTTACAGAAGGTGAATCTTACGTAAGATTTATTATAATTCCAGAAAAACATTGGTAATTAACATTTTCAATCTCACAAGGGATATCTGCATAATCAAATATCTGCAAACATATATTTAAAAGAAGAAGAGGTATCCCCCTCCATCAATAAAAAGGAGTGAAGAGAATTGAAAAAGGTTAATGTAAGTTTACGACCGATTGTCAGCAATATAAATTTGCCCACTGTTATAAAAACGGCTGTGCTTCCGGGAGATTCAATTAAAAGTATATTTATTGCTGCGCAGGTAGGTGAAATTTTCTATATCAGAAATGGACAGGTAAGGCTTTTTTTGGATATTCGTCAGCGGATTATCCGTCTAGGTCAAAACGGCGGATATGATGAGCGTGGTTTATTAGGCATGGCATTTCATCCTAATTTTTATTACAACGGTCTTTTTTATCTTCATTATTCAGCAGCCGGAACACAAGGGCAAGGCGCTCTTTCCGGATCTTTTCGACCAAATCCCTGTGACCCTGAAACATTGAGCTTAAGATGGGCAAACAGAACTACACAATATGATCATATTGATACGGTGGAAGAATGGTCTTTACAGTCAAATGGTCAGTCTCAAAAAAGACGTACATTGTTGAACTTAAGAAGACCATTTATGAACCATAACGGTGTGAACAGCTTAAACTTTTCACCTGAAACAGGAAGACTGGTACTTACTACCGGAGATGGCGGTTCAGGATATGATCCTTTTAATTTAAGTCAGAATATTATGGAGGTTTTAGGCAAAATTATTGAAATTGATGTAAATATGGATACAACCGTAAACAATCTGCCGGCTGTCACACGATTTAACGAGCTTCCGGAAGCTGTTCAAAAAACACTTACCGTAATCGCAAAAGGTATTCGCAATATTCCGGGCATAGCATTTCAAAGGTATTATAATCAATTTATAAAGTATGTCGGAAATGTGGGTCAGGATTTGGTAGAAACAATTTTTTCATTTACTTCTTATAAACCGATACCGGTAACAGAAATTACTCAAGCTTCAAACAACAGACTTGAACAGGAGGGTTTTGTCAACCTTGGCTGGAGGGGATGGGAAGGTGATATGCCGACACCTATTATAAGTAACTGTTTATCAAATTCTTCTTTATTTGAGGAGACCACAGCCTATTATAATGAAGCAATAAATACTGCGGCTAAGCGTATACTGCCGCTGACTTGTTATTATCACATGGATTCACGTCCCGATAAATTCAGAGGTACGGCACTTACAGGTGTTCAGCCGTATATGGGTAATGGAATTCCCGACTTGACAGGATGCATTGTATTTATCGATTTTGTCAAAAGAGGAGTATCACCTGCAAGAGGTGTATTGGCTTATACAAAGGTACGAACAGAATGCAAGCAAAATGACTACTGCGTTATTGAAACCAATTATAATTTTGGCTCGCAATCAGCTTATTATGTAAGTTTAGGAACAAATCAAGAACAATCGAAACTGTATTTGGGGGTTTACGGCTCAGCCAATGTAACTGAATTTAATCAAGGAACTGTTTTCGAAATTGTATAACCCTACTGTAAATTGATTGAATGTTAATCAGTATTCATTCTTAATAATATAAGACCGGTTTAGATAATCAAAATAATTCAACCAGTCTTTTTTTTGTTAAAAAAGATATCTTAAGTTTATTGCGAATAATGTTGAATTATGTCGAATAGGATGGTATGATAGTGCAAAATATAATAGCATAACTTAAAATACTATATAGAATGGGAGCTTATATGAAAATAAAACTAATGGCTGATTCAACATGCGATTTATCAAAAGAAATTTTAAATCGTTACAATATATGTTTAGCTCCACTGGTTATATCAATTGAAGGGAAGGAATACAAAGACCGCATAGATATTTCAAACGATGAATTTTACAGAAATCTAATGACCTTCAAAACATATCCAACCACTTCGATGCCAAGCCCGGAATCATATATCGCATGTATCCAAAACGCCATAGAGCAGGGGTATGAAAATATACTTTGTATTTGTATGTCAAGCGGGACAAGCGGGTCTTATCAAAGTGCATTATTGGCAAAAGAATTATTTTACGAACAAAATCCTAAGTCCAATATCACATTCGAAGTAATAGACTCTGTTTCCATGAGTCATGGAAGCGGATGGCTTATTATGAAATGTGCCATGCTTATTGAAAACGGATATACATTTGAAGAACTTATTGAATACTGTGAAACAATTAAATATAGAATCAAACACTTTTTATCCGTAGATGATTTAGATAGTCTGATACGCAGCGGGAGGCTGTCAAATACAAGCGGTGTAATAGGAAAATTGCTGAATGTAAAGCCAATTATGTCAATGAAAAATACAAAAGGCGCCGTCGTTGCAAAAAAGCGGGGAACTAAACAAGTTTATAATTATTACATTCAAGAGTTTATAAATCGTGTAGATTATGAGCAAACTGATTTTGTTATCATCGGATATACGTCTGATATCAATAAAGCAGAAAATTTGAAGGCACTGCTTCTAAAAACCAACTTTAAGGGTGACATATATATTATGCAAATGGGAGTAGCTGTCGGTACCCATGTGGGTTTAGGCGGTCTTTCCATGTTCTTTGTCGAAAAACCTCATGAAGACTTCATGAATCACATGAAAGAAAAAATCATAAGTCATATTCATAGGTAAAAAGTTACAATGGGGATGAACTATTAAGCTCATCCCCTTAATATGTTAAATACAACCATACAGACACTTTCTAATAATTTCAGGGGCTTATTCTATTTAAGCTTTCCTCTGCAATCAACGGGGAGCTCATCCACCACCTGATCATTTTCAATAATATAAGCGGTTTCATGCAGGTTTACCACAGGGCATATATGATTAGGAATTATCTCTATCTTATCACCGATTTTTAATGAGTCATGAAACCCCTTGTTATATATAATTGCATGTTCATCATATACAGCATATATGCTAACATCCGGCCATCCTTTTATAAGGCCTAAACCTTTTGTTGCAGTGAATCCCCTACTTCTTGCCTGCATTGTAATTCCTTTTGCCCCAACATCTGTTATAACCCTTTCAGGTGTGGGAAGGCTTATAACAGTAGTTAAGATTGTAGCTGCATTTCTGTCTTGACTTCCGTATGCATTAGCTTGTGATGCATCCATAAAAATATATGTGCCCGGTCTGATTTCAGTAACTCCTTCCAATATAGGGAAATTATGCATCAGGGAAGGAGTTGAGCCGATACTGACTGTTTGCAGTTTAAATCCCATTTCATTTGCAATATCTGCAAAGTGCAGGGTCCTTCTTTGGGCTTCCAAATGAATTTCTTTGCACGCTTCAAAATTTTCAGCTGAATATGAGTGACCATCATGAGAAAAAACACCCTTTAAATTAATGTTTTTGCATTGTTTCAGATGATTCAACAATTCTATGTAATCAGATTCTTCAATAACCCCGGAACGGTTTTCTCCCACTTCAATTTCAATTAATACATTTGCTTTCTTTTTACTTCCCTCGAATACTTTCTCAACCATATCTGCCTGAGCTATGCTGTCAAGTCCAAATGATATATCTATCGTTTCAGCTAATTTTCTAATACGGAAAAGCTTTATTTCGCCGACAATCTCATTTGCAATAAAAATATCCTTTAGTCCGTTTGCCGCCATTACTTCCGCCTCACCAACCTTTGCAACCGCTATGCCTTTTGCACCTAACTCTTCCTGCAATAAGGCTATCTTGGACATTTTGTGTGTCTTGGTGTGAGGTCTTAATGCAACACTTTTTTCATTTGCGTAATCCTGCATATGTTTTAAATTATTCAACATTATATTCTTATTTATTAATAAAGCCGGTGTATCTAATTGTAAATAGTTCATCTTTTTTTCCTTTCTTTTATTACCGATTATCTTTTATTTATAATAATGATACAATTTAAGGCTATAACAATCAATGATAAAATTTGATTATTTCAATTAAAAAGTCAACAAATTTAAAAAGGATTACATAATGTCAATTATGTATACCAATCATCGTTTTATTAATTATTTATGATTAAGCGGGTTATTAATTAGGGTTGCGTAATATCAATTATGTATACCAGTTAATAGAATTTGTTCAAACGCCTTAATATTAAAAAAATTATTAATAAAAACCTCCAAACCGATTTAATTGTCAGTTTAGAGGTCTTAGGGATATCTTCTATTTATGCTTGGTAAGATTCATCTAATTCAGACAGCATTTTGTACACTGCTTCATAACTTTCGCATACATCACCGGGAACGGTGTAATTATCAGTTATTTCACGCAGCTTATTGAATTCTTCGCTCAACTCCGGTCTTTCTGTTCCTGCTTCTTTTACCTTCTCATTGATTGTATCAAGCACTTTACGAACATCATGGAATTCCGGATGGTGCTTTCCATGAACCCGTGCTACAATCGGTACAAATTTCTTCAAGGTGGGAATTAGTTTTTTCACTGTTTCATTAAATATTGCCACATCTTCTCCTACTTTCTTTAATTTATTTTCTGATGTTTACATTGTACCAAATCATTAGAAAAAATAAATTGATTTAAATCAATAATTTTATATATTTTTTCCTTATTTTTAGTTGACGGTTGCCGATTAACTTCAAGACAAGTGAAACGTCCCCATGTCTTCCCATGTCTGCGGCTTATAAAGAAGTCAAAAATAAGGACTGAGTTTGATTATCAAACTCAGCCCATCAGGTGTATTTTATTTATTATTTAATCGTCAACTTCAACTGTAACTAATCCCGTAAATTCCAATCCGTCATCTGTAGTAACCGTATATTTTAATGTAGCTCCGTCAAAATCACTGCCAGGATTAAACACTACATCTTCTAAATGTGTAATATAAAATTCAATTTCGAATAATGAACTTGTTTTATTTTCAAAATTTAAATCAAAATCATCATCTTCATCAAGTTTCTCGAATTTAATTGTCTCAAAAACATAATCATCAAATTCATCTAAATGGTCTTTAACTTCTTCTCCGAAATCATCATCTTCATCAATAGTCAATTTATCAAGCAGTGCGCTTACTTTTATATTTATTTTGCCTTCATAGAAATTGTCGTCTTTGTCTTCCACTGTGTATTCAATTACTGCCGGGTCCTTTTCATCAACAAAGTCTGCAGCCGGATAGAAATAAATACGAGCCATTTGTTTTAATTTGAATGAATTTTTTGCTTCTATCTTTTCTGTATTACCAAGTTTGCCGTCATTATTTTCATCAAAATACAATGTACCAAATTTTTTATCAGGAAGTTCAAGGCTTATTTCATCATCCGATGTATATTCAAATTCTTTTTTAAACACTTCTTTAAACTTTGAAATGATGAATTTTATAGGAGTATTTTCATGTCCTGTAAATGCAATATCATCCAAATCATCGTATTTATCTTCAACAGTGATTTTGATTAACCCCTTATATGAATCGCCTTCATCATCATATGCAATGTATTCTATTTCTAATACACCGCTTGTTTTAGGTACTATGGTTACTTCTGACAGAGCCTTTTGACTACCAATAGGATTAACATAATAATCTCTATCGTTGATTACAAATGAATCGGAGCCTTTACCAGTATATTCATAATATAAAAAGTTGTTGTTTTTATTTAAAGGCTTTGTAAACTCAACATATTCCAAAGCATCAACCAAATCTTCAATAGACTCAATAATACTGTCTTTTTTCCCATAATTATCATCAAATGTTAAAATTTCATCTTCTTCTATTGTACGTGATATTTCTTTGAGATCATATTTACTATCAGGTTCATCGTTATATTTACTTCCTGTGAGAACATAGTAGAGCATGGCAGCTATTTCGCCTCTGGTGGCAAAATCTTTCAAATCTTTATTCTTTTCAACCATGTCTTTATAATTTTCTCTTAAATCAATATCATCGTCAAATTCAAAATATTTGCTTTTTTCCATTGCTCGCTCTATCAGCAGTATAACTTCTTCGATAGTAACTGACTGTTTCGGATGAAAATTATTGTTTCCTCTGCCTTTAGTTATACCTATGAGTTTAGCTATATATACTGCATCAAAATAATATTCACTTTCATCAACATCATCAAATATATCTTTATAATCTCTATTGATTAAATCCACCAAAGCGCTCAATTTAAATGCTCTGTCAATCATAATAATGGCATCGGCACGTTTAACATTAAGGTTCTCATAGAACTTGCCATCCGGAAATCCCTTCATTATGCCTTTACCCTGTACATATTTTTCAACATTCTCCCAGCTGTATCCGTTTCTGATGAGCTTTTTTGCCTGTCCGTAAGGTATAGCCATAGCTACCGTGGTAAATAGCATTGACAGTAAGATTACAAAAGCAATAATTCTTTTTAAATATTTTGTGTGCATTCTAATCCTCCATAATTAATTTTTTCTTTCAATACTTTCTTGTATTACAGTTTTCGTTATCTTTATTAAATATTTTGGGGTATGAGAATAATTACTCTTTGACAAGAAATCCGGAATTTTTTGAATTATATCTATTTATTAGTTTTCATGAAAAATAAAACTGCACCTCATCAGTTCCAATGAGATGCTTATAGGCACTTCTTCAGCTGTTAAACAAAGACCTTTCCATCATACCTTGTGTTTTCTCCACATAGGCATGTATTTACAATATTATAAAGACATTATTAATGATTCATTAAAATCATATTTAATTTGATTAATTATATTTTTCTACTTGACAATAATTTCAACAATTTTCAAAATCATAGTATTCACAGATATGTTTGGTATGATATAATATAATATAATATATATAGAGCAAATATTATTAGTAAAATTCGATGTTAGAGGTAGTTATGAAAAAATCCAGTCAATATGAAATGATGTTCAGAAAAAACAATGATACCGGCCGTGTCATTATAGATGTTGCACTTAATGATTATATAGAGTTTTTTAATGAATGGGATAATGCAGTTTTTAAAAAACGTGACATACATTCTGAGTTAGTAGAGTTTTTTGACATATGTTCGGAAGATATCCCATTAAGTAAAAAGTTAGAAATTGACTTTTCCATAAATACGGTTGATGTAAGTGAAGAAAAAGAAGAGCAGATTCGTGTAAGCTATCGAAACTACTATAGTTCTTTAAAACGTTTGGAGAAACGTAAAACTAAAAGACTTTTGAGAATGTCAATAATTTTACTTTTTATATCCATTGTACTATTAACTTCATATGGATTATTTATGGACGTTGAATTAACCACTATTGCTTCAAGAGTTATACTTGAAAGCTTATTGATTGGCGGATGGGTTTTTGCTTGGGAAGCTGTACACACGCTTTTTATTGATATCTTTGAGCCATTTCAAAGAAGCCGTGAAATACAAAGGTTTTTAGAAGCAGATATAAGCTTTATATATTTATGTAAATAAAAGAATTCGGTCGAACTCAGTTCGGCCGTACATATTCAAATAATCGGTATTTATTTCATTAATCATGTTTTGTCAATCGGCGAATTCAGTTCGCCCTAACATTTTATCTATTCATTTCTATGAATCAGGTGAACTCTGTTCGCCCCTAAATTATCCAGTACTTTTTTTAAATAATCGAAATTTATAGGTTTGCTGAGGTACTTGTTAAATCCAGCCTTTAATGAGCGTTCCACATCACTTTGACTGGAATATCCCGATATGGCTATCAGATAAACATCCTTCAGTTCAGCATCCCGGCGTATGTATTCGGCAACATCATAACCTTTCATACCTGACATTCCTATATCATATAAAATAGCTCCAGGCTTGTGCTGTTTTGCTTTAGCTATCCCTTCTTCCCCGCTAAAAGCAACATCTGCCTCGTATCCTACCATATTAAGATATTCAAAAATTATTCCGGCTAAATCTTTATTATCGTCAATTATAAGTACCATCTTGGTATTCATCCTTTCATTATAGTTATAATTGGAATTCGTTTTAATAATTATAGCCTATTATCACAAAAATTTCCATAACTATTAAACTTAAGAGGCGGAATGCTTATAAGAGACATCTATGAATCAAGATACACCTTTGTCTATTGACCCGTTACTAAAAATCTCCTGCAGTTACTCCCGCAGTTTCAAAAGTAGCCATTTCATCAGCAACTTTTATAGCAGCTTCAACCGTGTGAAACATGAGTGCAGCACCTGTACCTTCCCCTAATCTCATATTCAAAGATAATCTTGGTTCTAATCCCATGAATTTCAATGCTATTAATTCACCTTTTTCTGCTGATGAATGGGAAGGTATCATGTATTCAACAGCAATCGGATTAAGTTTTGCAGCAACAAGTGCTGCGGCAGAAGATATTATTCCATCTAATATTGTAGGGACATTTTGATAAGCTGCTTGTAGAATTGCACCAGCCATTGCAGCAATTTCTAATCCGCCTATTTTAGCCAATATATCTATCGGGTCATTAAGATCAGGTTTGTTGATTTTAATTGCCTTTTTTATTATATTATATTTATTCTTTAATGCATCATCCTTTAATCCGGTGCCGCTACCTGCAGCTTCTTCAACGCTGCATCCTGTCAGTACCGTGATTAAAGCTGCACTTGGAGTAGTATTTCCAATTCCAACCTCTCCGGCTGCTAAAA
>ENA-UOOK01004970-UOOK01004970.1-fermentation-metagenome-genome-assembly--contig:-NODE-4970-length-13742-cov-5.778257_pt1 | contig 13742 bp, 11 predicted proteins | sample MGYA00245777_ERZ724023 | MGnify/ENA primary metagenome ERZ724023 (study PRJEB28704, sample SAMN03018312) | fermentation metagenome | biome: anthropogenic terrestrial biome; feature: soil; material... | reverse complement strand
TATGATACAAACCTTGTTAAACCAGAGGTTGAATGGAGAGCCGACGGTACTGTATTAATGTCAATTTTTCTTCCTTTAGACGAAAGAACAGCTGAATTTGCTGCAATTAAATGCGGCGAAAAAATGGGACTTGAGGATGTTACTGTAGTTCATAAGCAAGTTATGCACCCGTCCGAAGGAACTTACTGCGAAGTAAAGGGCAAGGTAAACTTCGATATTGATATAAACGAGCTTGTTATTCCCGAAAAGCCGGAAGTGCTGTCAGAAGTTGAAATAAGAGAAGATATTCAAAATAATCCTATGTTTGTTGTTGCCGCAACCGTAGGTGAAGACGAGCATTCGGTGGGTCTCAAGGAAACTTTGGATATCAAGCACGGAGGCATTGAAGGCTTCGGAATTAAATATGAATACCTTGGAACCTCCTGTCCGGTTGAAAAGCTTGTTGATGCGGCAATTGAAACTAATGCGGATGCCATACTTTTAAGCACGATTATAACTCATGATGATGTTCATATTAAGAATATGAAGAAGGTTCACGACTTGGCAATAGAAAAAGGAATAAGAGACAGAGTTATGATTGTATGCGGCGGAACACAGGTTTCAAACGAAATGGCAATAGAATCCGGTCTTGATGCAGGCTTCGGAAGAGGAACCCACGGCATTGACGTTGCAAGTTTCTTAGTAAAGACAAGAAGGGAAAAGAACGCATAATGAAAGTAAATGTATTGGTAGCTGAAATAGGAAGCACCACTACAGTAGTTAATGCATTCAATGGAATAGGTACCGAAAACCCTGCCTTCATAGGGCAGGGTCAGGCGCCTACAACCGTATTGGAAGGTGATGTTACAATCGGACTCAAGAGCGCTATTGAGGGCTTGAAGAAAAACCTGCAAGCGGATAATTTGACATGGGATGATATGTTGGCTACAAGCAGTGCTGCAGGGGGGCTTAAAATGACTGTCCACGGTCTGGTTTACGATATGACGGTGAGAGCGGCAAAGGAAGCGGCATTAGGTGCGGGAGGAATTATAAAAATGATTACCTCAGGCAGGCTCAGAAGAACCGACCTCAGTAAAATTCGCGAAATAAACCCGAATATCATACTTGTTGCGGGAGGCGTGGATTACGGAGAACGAGATACAGCAATTTATAATATGGAAATGATTTTGTCAATGGGGTTGAAAATCCCCGTAATTTATGCGGGAAACATTGAAAATCAGGAAGAAGTCCGCATTATGTGCGAAGAAGCTGACAATCAGCTGTATATTGTTGAAAATGTATACCCCAAAATTGACACTCTGGTGGTTGAGCCTACGAGGAAAATTATTCAGGATGCCTTTGAGGAGCATATTATCCATGCACCGGGTATGGCAAAAGTAAGAGATTTGGTAAAGGGACCTATAATTCCCACACCGGGAGCGGTAATGGAAGCTGCTAAGGTTTTAAAGGAGGAAATAGGCGACTTAATCGTATTTGATGTTGGGGGAGCAACCACAGACCTCCATTCGGTTACGGAAGGCTCCAATGAAATCAATTCGATATTAATCAGTCCCGAGCCTGCGGCAAAGCGAACGGTCGAAGGAGATCTGGGCGTATATGTAAATGTCAATCATGTTGTTGAGAAAATAGGCATGGATAATTTGAAAAAAGAATTTCCCGATGCTGAGGAACTTTTGGAAAATTATCAGCCAATTCCTGAAACGGATAGGGAAAAGCAATTTGTTGAAAGACTTACTTTTGAAGCAGTGCTTACATCTCTGGAAAGACATGCGGGACATTTAAGATATTTCTATACCGCGTCAGGCAAAAAGACAGTTGCCGAAGGGAAGGATTTAACCGCAATTCAATACATAATCGGAACCGGCGGCGCTTTGACCAGGCTGCCCAACAAAAAACAAATTTTAGAAGCCGTAAAATTATACGGCAAGGAGCAGGAGCTGTATCCTACAAGTGCTGCCAAGGTGCTGATAGATGAAGATTATATTTTGTCTTCACTAGGGGTTTTATCCAAAAGCTACCGGGAAGATGCCTTGAGGCTGATGAAAAAAAGTTTGAGAATATAGGAGAAGAATATGTATCCTGAATTAGTAATAGATTTAAAAAAAATTAAGAATAATTTAGATAAGATTACTCATATGGTAAAGGGCGCAGGATGTTCTCTCATGATTGTTACGAAAGGCTATTGCGCAGATATTGAAATTTATAAAATCCTTGAAAATTCAGATATAGATTATCTTGCGGATTCACGAATTGAGAATCTTAAAAAATACGAAGGAACAAAAAAAGAAAGAGTATTGCTGAGACTCCCCATGACTTCACAGGCTGATGAAGTTGTGAAATATGCCGATATTTCTTTAAATTCGGAAATAACAACAATCAGAAGCTTAAATGAAGCGGCGGCTGAACAAAATAAGGTGCATAAAATTCTTCTTATGATTGATTTGGGGGATTTAAGGGAAGGCATATTCTTCAAGAATGAAGAAGAAATTTATCAGACAGTGGAAGAGATACTCAAGCTTCAAAACATTGAACTTTTCGGTCTCGGAGTTAATTTGACATGCTACGGAGCGGTTATTCCCAAAAGGGACAATCTTTCGGTACTTGTTGACATAGCAAGAAAAATTGAAAATAAATACAATATTAAGCTTGAAATGATTTCGGGAGGAAATTCAAGCTCGGTTTATTTAATAGAAAAAAACGAGCTTCCGGTCGGAATAAATAACTTGAGAGTTGGTGAAGCATTCCTTTTGGGAGATGAAACAGCATACAGCCAAATGCTTGAAGGTTTTTACGACGATGCATTTATACTTAAGGCGGAAATCATTGAATTAAAAGAAAAGCAATCTGTTCCCATAGGGGAAACAGGAGTGGATGCCTTTGGCAACAGACCTGTTTACGAGGACAGAGGAATAATTAAAAGAGCCATAATAGCAGTAGGCAGACAGGATGCGGATCCTGACAACCTGCATCCTACAGACTCTAAAATCCATATATTGGGAGCAAGCTCAGACCACCTGATACTTGATATGTCAAAGTCGGAGAGGAAATATAAGGTGGGAGATACGGTTGATTTTAAACTCAGCTATTCAAGCCTGCTGAGAGCAAGCACAAGCAGCTACGTGGCGAAGGTTTATAAATAAGAACTCTGAGGGACGAATTCTCGCAGTCTCCTTCACCAAATTTTCTGCTCCTTGCGTCGCAAAATTTGGGAAGTCGTTGCGAATGACCTACCAGCCATTTCTCAGAAAAAAGACTCTGAGAAATGGGGTTAGGGCATCTTTACTGCTGAAGCTCTTCGATTGTTTTTGCGATGTTGTGGGTTATTGGTTTCCATTCAATTTTCCTGAATAATGCTACTATTGAAATAGGCACGTAGGTAAAAATGAATATTGGGAATGTAAATACATATTTAATTTTTTTCATTGGAGTGGAATTTATGTTATTCCACTCGGTAATGGTCGTAAGAAGTCCCATTACAAACAATATCGCATAAGAATTCAGTATCGACATAAGTACCGCAGCGGAAGTTTCCCTCATAAGAGTAGGGTAAAGTTCTATGTTGATGAAACCGAAGTAAAAGAAAGCAAAATTTACTGTTACGCTTGTCAATGACAGGAATAATGCAGGCATTATTGTCATAAGCATATCATAGCAGCAGAAGCTTCCTTTTAAAAACATGTTTTTAAAAAGACTGCCGCCGTACTTGGCAAATACCTGATAAAATCCTTTAGCCCATCTCAGCCTTTGGTTCCAAGACTGCTCAAACAGGTAGGGCTGTTCATCATAAAGAACGGCATTGCCGCAATATCCGATTTTTTCTCCATGCAGTGCATTGTCAATTGAAAATTCAATATCTTCTGTAAGCAAATGATGTTTCCATCCGTTGTTTTTTCTGATTATTTCATCGCTTACCATAAAACCTGTGCCTGATATCGCACACCCGGTATTTAAAATCATCCTTGCATTATTCAGATATTTGGCTTCTCTTAAAAACCAAAGTGAATATCCGGCAGAAAGCCAATTTGTATCATAATTTTTGGAATTCCTGTAGCTGGTGACAATTTTATATCCGTTGTCAAAAACCTTGTTCATTTCACTGATATAATTCTCATCTAACAAATTATCCGCATCAAATACAAAATAACCGTCATAGCTTTCACTGCTGCGCATTATGTTTTTAAATGCATAATCAAGAGCATAGCCCTTCCCTACATACCGCCTGTTGAATCTTTCAAATACTCTTGCGCCGGCATTTCTTGCGACTTCTGCCGTATTATCCGTACAATTATCCGCCACAACATATATATCCACTAATTCGGCAGGATAATTTTGTTTTTTTATGCTTTTTATTAACTGGCTGATGACTGCACTTTCATTTCTTGCCGCTATGACAACCGCATATTTGTGATTTGACGAAGCATGTAATGCATTGCTTTTTTTAAATAATGATACAAACACATATACAATCTGGTAAGAATAAAAGCCTGTAAATAAAATAAATATAATTAAATTGAACTTGCTTATAAACGATAACAATGTATCACCTCCATATTGGTGCTACTGTGACTATAACATTCTTAAAATATAAATCAATTAACTATTTCTTAAATATAAGTTAACATTTAATGATTAAAATTGATTTATTTACTAATTTACAATATTCGTGAAGATGGTATTATTGTTTCAATATTATATTTTTTTATGCTTTTGGCTGATAGCTAAGATTTTCCTTATATGTAGGTTACAGTAAATATTTATATATGCTGATTTAATGAATTGACACATCTGCCGGCATATATTATACTGTATATAATAAATTTAATAGGAGTGTGCAACAAAAATGGACGATGACGGTATAAGTCAGGTCGCGGCATTAATAATTACTTTATTAATATCTGCATATTTTTCAGCTTCGGAGACTGCGTTTCTTAATTATAATACGTCGAGAATGAAAAATTTGGCGTCAAATAATAAAAAGGCGGCATTGGTTTTAAGACTGGAAGATAACTATGACAACCTGATGTCAACTGTGCTTATTTTTAACAACATTGCTAATATTGCAGCTGCTTCTTTGGCTATTTTTATATTTTCCAAGATGTTTGTAAATAACGGCATTGTATTTTCAACCCTTATTGCAATATTATTGATACTGATTTTAGGTGAATTGTTTCCTAAAGGTTTGGCAGATATATATCCCGATAAAACTGCAATGATTTTGGCTCCTTCAATGAAATATTTTGTTTTCATATGTACACCAATCAATTCTTTCCTTTCAATGTTAAAAAAAATGATATACAAGTTAATTAAGGCAGAAGAACTGCCTTCTATTACAGAAGACGAATTAAGAACAATGTTGGACGAAGTGGAAAGCGAAGGAGTAATCAATAAAAATGAAAGTGATTTAATTCGTTCCGCAATCGAATTTAATGAAACGGTTGCAGAGGATATTTATACTCCTCGAATTGATATTGTCGGTATTGAAGAAAATGAAAGCCTTGAGTCAATAAAGGAGAAATTTATATTGAGCGGCTATTCAAGACTCCCTGTATTTCAGGGGGATATTGACAATATAATGGGAGTACTTCATGAGAAAGATTTTTATCAGGCATTAAGCAGGAAGGAAAAGGAAATTAAAAGGCTTATTTCAAAAACTATTTTCATCACACCCAATAAAAAAATATCAGAGCTTTTAAAAGAACTGCAGCTGTCAAAAGCTCATATGGCTGTTGTAATAGACGAATACGGCGGTACGGAAGGTATTGTAACCATGGAGGATATCATTGAGGAGTTGGTGGGCGAAATCTGGGATGAGCACGACGAAGTAATAGAATGGTTCAGGAAAATAGGAGAAGACAAATACTTGGTTTCATGCAATGCAGATATAGATGATATGTTTGATTTGTTTGAAATTGAAGTTGATGAGGAGCTTGATGTTACCACAGTTAACGGCTTCATAACAATGTTGTTCGAGGGTATACCCCAAGAGGGCGGGAAAATTGTTTATAAGGACTTGGATATTACTGTTACAAGGGCGGAAGCAAAAAAGGTTTTGGAAATTCAGGTTGAAAAAATTAAAACAGAAGAAACCATAATATAAATATATGAATTATTAATAAAAGCAGACATATTAATTAATATGTCTGTCTATTTTTTGTGCAAGGAGCGTTATTATGAAAAAATTGTGGTTCGGATTAATTTTTTTAGGACTTTTATTTTCCTTTATAAACAAAAGTCCCGTAACAATAACAAATATCCTTTTTTTTGATATGGGAAAATCTGTTGAGTTGATTATAAGTTTAATACCTATTATGGCATTTTGGACAGGATTAATGCGGATAGTTGAAAAAACAAATATATTGAGTAAATTATCCTTAATGTTAAAACCCATGGTAGGATATTTATTTAAGGAGGTTCAACATGATGCTAAAGCTGTAAATGCAATTTTGATGACATTAGCCGCAAATTTGTTTGGAATAGGAAACTCCGCCACAGCCTTCGGAATTAATGCAATGCATGAAATGCAAAAAAGCAATTTAAGAAAGAATACAGCATCCAATGCAATGTGTATGTTTTTAATAATAAATGTTTCTTCAATTCAGCTTATACCCTTAAATGTTATTAAGCTAAGGGCTGACTCCGGCTCTGCTAATCCCTCGGAAATAATGATTCCCACCCTTATTGCAACTGCGTTTTCCACAATAGTTGCAGTTATATTTGCAAAGTATTGCGAAAGGAAAAAAATATGAATTTTTCAGATATGGCGCTGACCTTATTAATAGGAGCAATATTATTTTATGGGATAATAAAAGGAGTCGATATATATTCTGCATTTGTGGAGGGTGCAATGGACGGTGCAAAATCAGCACTCAAAATTTTTCCGTATATTTTAGCAATAATATTTGCTATTAACATATTTATACAGTCCGGAGCGGAGGAATTCATAGTAAGATTGCTCAAACCGATTGCTTTATCCATTGGGTTTCCTACGGAATTATTATCGTTGTCCATAGTGAAGCCCTTATCGGGGAGCGGCTCATTGGGAGTGTTCCAAACAATTTTAGATAATTACGGAGCGGATTCCTATGTGGGACGAAGTGCATCGGTAATAATGGGATCATCAGAAACAATTTTTTATACCACAGCCATTTATTTCGGATCTGTGGGTATTTCAAATTATAGATATACCGTTAAGGTTGGACTTATTTCGCATATAGCAACAATAATAGCCTCGTTAATCGTATGCAGATTATTGTTTTGATACTGAGCTTTTATAAAATAAATCCTGCCAGAATGCAAAAATTCCCGATAATAATAATATATCTCCGACACTTATTGTCTTTGGGAAAGGATAGGGTGGATGCAATGTTATTATGTCACAAAGAAATTTCAATCGGGTTTCTTTCGTAAGAAGTGAATGAACCAAATCATTTCCGGAAAGAAGAAACATTTTTTTTGCTTCAAAATCCGAAAGCAATTCAGACACATATACAGGCATTTTAAAACCATTTGCGGCTATTGCAATAAAATTAAATAATGTTCCTAAAAAAAACAACATCATATATGACTTTTTTATATTCAGCAATGAAACATAAAGAAGAGCAATGTAAATAACCCAGCTTAAGGACAAAAATCTAAATAAACTTACATTTGTATATTTTTTAAATAAAAATTCAGCAGCAATTTTTATTACTGTCGCCAATATTATTATTTTATAGCCTTTGACTGTAATTTTATATTTATTAAAATCAAATTTTCTTTTTTTAATTAATAAAAATAATAATGCCGTTATTACTGACAGCAACGAAAAAAATATAATTTCATAAAACATACTATACCTTCTGTTCGGGTAATTCAAAAAATGCTTTCTGCAATGCTATTATTGCATCATCCACAATGTCAGGATTGAATTGTGTTCCCGCATTATCCTTAATTTCCTTCAGTGCGGCTTCGAGACTTAATGAGCTTCTGTAGGGTCTGTTTGTAGTCATTGCATCAAAGGAATCGGCAATGGTAAGTATTGATGTTTCCAAAGGTATATCGTCATGACTTAGTCCGTCGGGGTAACCCTTGCCGTCATTTCTTTCGTGGTGATGCCTTATTATGTCCGAAATATTGGATAAATTACTTAAATCCGCTATTATTCCGGCTCCGATTTCAGGATGGGCTTTAATTTGCTCAAATTCTTCTTTTTCCAATCTCTCTTTTTTATTCAAAATACTTTTATCAATGCCTATTTTGCCTATATCGTGTAAAAGTGCCGCACTTTTTATTAAATCAATTTTACTTTGGGGCAACCCAAGCTGTGTTGCTATTGCTTCGGAATAAGCACTCACTCTCATGGAGTGACCGCTGGTATACGGGTCGTTTGCTTCAATGGCACGCACGAGAACATTCAATGTTTCGAAATAATTCTTTCTCATGTCCAAATAAAGCTTAAAGGTATACCTCGCAAGCATAAGAGGAATGAAAAACAATAATATTCCGCCCGAACCGTAGCTGTCGTAGGAAAAAGCAACTACAATACCTAAAAGGCTTACCAAGGTAATGTTAAAAAAGCCCAAAAGATAGTTTTTCCATATGAAAGCTAATTTCTCCTTTAAAAGGATTGCCATTAAAACAGCCATGAAAAATGAATTTAACAACAAATAAATAATTAGGCAGACCGCACCCGCAATAGGGTTGAAAACCTTAAAACTGAAATTAAGTATATTATTGATATGTACATATATTAATCCGGCTACACCCGCATTAATTATGTATTGGCTTACATTAAAAACAGTTTTATAGATGGGGTTATTAAATATGTGTACTCTGCCTCTACTTTCCGAATAAGGAATTCTGAATATTACGCCTGCTGCGGTTATTATTGCCGCAGTCAAGGGGTCGGTAAGTATAATTGCAGAAAAAGTTAAGGCGAAGCTTACGGAAACAGCTCCAACCTTTGGCAAAAGAATTAAAAAAGTTTCTGCTATAGCTGATAATATTGAGAATACAATTAATAAAGTATAGTCACTTATGGTAAATGTATTGACTAAATAAACCATCAGCAAACATGCGGCTATTGCTAAAGCGGATATATATGTATATAGTAGTACAGTGCTTTTAATGTCTTTTCTTTTTATCATATTATATTCCTCTTATATGAAGGGCTGACTGCATTCATTAATTAAAACCAGCTATAGTTTGCACCTGCTGCTAATACCATTGCTACCAAAGTTGCTATTATAGGCATTAATTTTTTCATTTGAACCCCTCCTCAGATTTCTCTGCTCGGTTCGCTAATAGAACAGGAAGGTTTCGCTACACTAATTTGAAATTTTAAAATTTTGTTAAGTCAGCCCTATCACTCTTTTATCAATAAACAGATTTTTCTGTTAATTGCATGTAATGTAGACTTTATTACGGTATCAATTTTATTGCTTTCCACAAAGGATGCTCCAATCATAATATTTTCACTTCCGCAATTTATTTGGGTAATTGCAACAATTATTGCATCTTCCCCTGATATTTTAACTTGTTGGATATCCTCGACTATAAAACAATCAAAATCAATAGCTTGTCTTATTGCATCCAATGTTGATTTTGCCGCAACCACCAAGGATTGCTTTTCCGATTTAATATCTTCCGATTCTCCCAAAAACTCTTTGTTATTCCAAGAGAATTTAGTTTTTATTTTTATTCTGTCAGAAGATGTTTCAATTGTATAGCCCTCATATATGAATCTGAAATCTGAGTCGAAGGATATATTTTTATCAATTTGTGCTACACTGATTATTTTATAATCAACATCAATATTAAATTTAGAAAGCAATATCGTTCGTATATCTCTTGCAATTTGCTTGGAATGCCTGCTATTGTCTGCTAATGCGTGGATTTCGCAAATATCATCGTTTGCATCCGTTATAACCTTAGATGAAATTACAGACTTAATACTATTTAAAAAATACTCTATTTCCTCGAAATTCATATTTATCCTCCAAGTATTATTAATTCATTATAAAACAATATTATTAAAATTTCAACATTTAATTAGCAAATTATATAAATTTTTTAAAAAAAATACGTTTTTTTGTCGAAATAAAAAACGTAAGTTTTAAAACTAAAATTAATTATAGTTCGTTAAAGTATCTGAGTATGCCCGAATAAATTGCCCATGCCGCTTTTTCCTGATAACTATCGGATAATAATTTTTTTTCTTCTTCGTTATTTGATAGGAAGCCGCATTCGATTAAAACAACAGGTAATTTAGTATCATCCATTATTTTTATGTTTCTTTTTATTTGAGGAACCCTTTTGTTGCTTTTATCAAGTATATTTTTCATGCTGTCCTGTATGACATCTGCTGCTATTTTTGTTGTTAATTCATTGTTCTTTTGATAAAATACATGGGCTCCGTAGTATTTTTTTTCAGGGAAAAAATTTATATGTACGGATACCGTTAAATCCGCCTCGGAATTATTTATCAGTTCAACTCTGTTTTTTAAATCTTCATTCTTTTTATCCCTGATTGTTCCCGAAAGTTCTGTATATAGCCCGCTGTCGTCATATCGAGTCATTTCAACTTGAAATCCGCTGCCTTCCAAGAAACTCATAAGTTTTTTGGATATTGCCAAATTAATTGGGGCTTCCGCTGCATTCATGTCACCTTTGGCACCCTGGTCGATTCCTCCGTGACCCGGGTCTATTAAAATCTTAATTCTTTCAGCTTGCTTCTTGCCTGTAGCATCTATGGTTTCAGCAGTTTTGCTTATATTATTAAATATGCCCGCCAATAATATGATTATTATGGCAGCGGCAAAAACTAAGTTGATTTTCTTAAAAACATTCTCCATACTACCTCCCATAAATTGTTTTATAATTAAATTTATGACAGGTAAAATATTATATGTTAATTTCTTTTCCAAACTGCCGGTGAAAACAGCATTATTACAGGTATTATTTCCAATCTTCCCAATATCATATTTGATATTAAGGTAATTTTGCTTAAAACCGAAAAGTCAGCAAAATTTCCCATGGGACCTACTGCTTCAAAACCCGGACCAATGTTGCTTACTGTGGCTATTACGGCAGAAAATGATGTCATGAAATCAAAATTATCCAATGATACGATAATAACCGAAAAAATAATTATGACAATATATGCGAAAAAGAAAATCATAATACTTTTTAAAGTATCCTCATCAATGGATTTACCGTCAACCTTAATTTTCTGCACGGATTTAGGATGGATGGTATGCTTGATTTCATAAAATAAGGATTTAAAAAGCACCAATACTCTTATTGATTTAATACCGCCGGCGGTGGAGCCTGCACATGCTCCGAAAAGCATCAGCGTTAAAAGAACCGACTTTGAAAACATAGGCCATAAATTAAAATCTGTGGTGGCATAGCCTGTCGTTGTAACCAATGTGGAAACAGTAAATGCGGTATGCCTTAAAGCTTCCCCAAAATTATTGTTGAATTTAGGCATTACATTAATTACAACGGCTAATATTCCCAAAAGAACATAAAAACAATATAGACGAAATTCCTCATTTTTAAAAACATTTTTCCAATCTCTTTTTATAAGGAGAAAGTAAAGTGTGAAATTTATACCGAACAAAAACATTCCGATTGCAATAATCCATTCAATCCATGGATTATTGTACGCTCCAACACTTAATGTATCCATGGAAAATCCTCCTGTGCCTGCTGTTCCAAAAGCATAGATAAATGAGTTGAACACAGGCATTCCCGCGGTTATTAAAAGTATAATGAGAACGACAGTCATAACCGCATAAATCATATATAGAATTTTAGACGATTCTCCTATTTTGGGAACTAACTTTCCCGGAGCAGGTCCCGGGCTTTCAGCGCGCATTAAAAATACAGGGCGTCCTCCGATTGAAGGAACAAGAGCCATTGTAAATACCAAAACGCCCATTCCTCCTATCCAGTGAGTAAAGCTTCTCCAAAATAAAAGTCCTCTTGGCATAATTTCAATATTTTGCACAATGCTTGAGCCTGTTGTGGTAAAACCGGAAACTGTCTCAAACAGAGCATCAATATACGATGGTATGGAGCCGCTTATGTAAAATGGCAAAGCTCCGAACATGGACATTGCAAGCCAACTCATGGCAACCGCCGCATATCCCTCTCTTTTTCGCATTTCAGTCCTGCTGACTTTAAACCTCGTCAGGATTAACCCTATTGCCGCCGTTACGGCTATAGCTATAATAAAAGCCTTAATCTCATACGAATTATCCATAAGAGATATCAATAAAGAGGGAATCATTAATATTGCTTCCCAAAACAACACTATTCCAAGTACCTTAAGTACTACTTTTAAATTCATTATTTGCCTCCGATTAATTATGAGCCCTTTTAATTCATATTGATTATTTATGCCAATATTTCATTAAGGTCGGTAATAAATCCTGCCTTTGTAACCACTATTACTTTGTCAAGTTCCTTTATAACATCATTCCCGTTAGGTATGATAATTTTTTTATTACGTACAATCGCAGCTATTAAGACATCCTTTTTCAAGCTTAAATCCTGCAATTTAATATTTGTTAAATCATTGGAGCTTTTAGCTGTGAATTCTGCAACCTCCGCCTTATCATCAAGTATTCTGTACAGCTTTTCAACGGCAATTCCCTGTGAATTATCCAAAGCTCTGACATATCTTAAAATATTATTGGCGGTAATAAACTTAGGGCTGATTATGGAATCCAAACCTAATTTTTTAACTATGGGGAAGTAATTTTGTCTGTTTATTTTCAAAATTACCTTTGGAACGCCGCACTGATGCGCGTATAAGGAGCTGATTAAGTTCTCTTCGTCTCTGTCGGTGAGCGCTACAATAGCATCAGTTGATTCAATATTTTCATTGTCCAAAACTTCCTGGTCGGTACCGTCCCCGTTGATAATCAACGTTTCGGTAAGTACGTCATTTAACAGCAGGCATTTTTCCTTGTCAAGCTCAATTATTTTTACATGCAAATCCATTTGCTCAAGAAACCACGTCAAATATACTGATGTTCTGCTTCCGCCGATGATGGTTACACTTTTTACCTTGTGGGAGCTTCTTCCCAAATACTTAAAAAACCTTGCAATACCTCCTCTTTCGCCTATTACGTAAATTAAATCATTAGGATCAAATACAAAGTTTCCCTTTGGAATAAAAACCTCTTCACCTCTTCTTACTGCACAAAACAATACCTTTGAAGGCAAATGTTTATTCAAATCCATAAGCTTGATGTTTACTATGGGGTCTGACGCCAAAACTCTGAATTGCACCATTTCTATCAGATTATAAGCAAAAGTTTCCACATTTGTCGCAGAAGGAAATTGAATCATTTTTGCTATTTCAGATGCGGCATCCATTTCGGGATTAATAACTAAATCCAATTCAAGTTCCTCAATCAATATTTTATATTCATTTGAATAATCTGTATTTCTGATTCGCGCTACCGTATGCTTTGTTCCCAATTTCTTTCCGATGACGCAGCAAATCATATTCAATTCATCACTATCCGTAACTGCCAATAAAACGTCTGATTCACACACACCGGCGTTTTTTAATATTTCCACGCTTGCTCCGTTACCCTTTATACACATAACATCAAGCGTTTCATCTGCATGAGCTAATACGTCGGCATCATTGTCTACTAATGTAATATCGTGATCTTCGGTTGACAATTGCTGAGCCAATGTATAACCAACTTTTCCTCCGCCGACAATAATAATTTTCATTTTTT
>ENA-UOOK01004968-UOOK01004968.1-fermentation-metagenome-genome-assembly--contig:-NODE-4968-length-13745-cov-4.260409_pt1 | contig 13745 bp, 14 predicted proteins | sample MGYA00245777_ERZ724023 | MGnify/ENA primary metagenome ERZ724023 (study PRJEB28704, sample SAMN03018312) | fermentation metagenome | biome: anthropogenic terrestrial biome; feature: soil; material... | reverse complement strand
GCGCTGAATATTAGCGACTTTTGGGGTTTAGCAATTAACTAAGAAATTTTTATACATGAAAGGAGTAGGGCGGATGAAAAAAAATAATCTTTTAGCAGGCGTGCTATATATGCTAAGCGGTGTTATTTGCCTAATGATAGCATTGCTATTTGATACAAAATTAGGCAGCTTATTATTCGGATTTTCGGGGGCTGGTATTGGTCCGGGCTTAATGATGATATTCCAATATTTCTATTGGACTTCTCCCAAAAACAAAGATCGATATGCAAAGCGCATAGATAATCAAAATATAGAGCTGAATGATGAACGCAAGCAAAAACTAAGGGATAAATCTGGGCGGTATGCTTATCTTTTAGGGCTTGCCGTTATCAGTATATCAATTGTTGTGTTTTCGATTTTAGGCAACTTGGAACTTATTTCAGATTACCGAATTATAGTCCTGTACTTATTTGGATATTTTGTTTTTCAATATGTTATCGGAGTAATTATATTTAGATATCTTAACAATAAATATTAAATTTGCATCAGACAAGGTCAATTATAAGGATGTGCTATAATTAAGAAAAAATGCCCTCGCTTTGTGGCATATGCCTATGCATTAAAAGCAGCAGGGAAACTTTAGATGGCGTAGAAGCTTATTTTGTTATGTTCATTTACAAAATTTATATTTGCGGGAGCAGGGTATGGTTAAAAATTATAAAGAAGTTTTATATGATAACGAAACTCTTTATTCAAAGAATTTAATACTTCGGAAGTTTAAAAAAAACGATGTTAACGATGTTTATGAGTATGGCAGTGATGAAGAGACTTTGAAATACCTGGTTTGGGATGGCTTAAAAACTGTTGATGATGCAAAAACTGCAATAATAGATTTTTATTGGTCAAGACAAGGTATTTTTGCCATAGAATTGAAAGACAAAATAAATGTATTGGTTGCATTGATTTGAGATTAGTGCCGGAACATGAGAAAGCTGGTTTTGGATATGCGTTAAATCGGCAATACTGGGGCAAAGGATACATGACAGAAGCGTTATCGACGCTATTGAAATTATGCTTTGAAAAGCTCGACTTAAATCGTGTTGAATCAACACACTACATTGGTAATGAAGGTTCGGGTAAAGTCATGATAAAATGCGGGATGGAGCTTGAAGGTGTTGGTAAACAAGAGGTAAAAATAAAGGGCATTTATCATGATGTCGTACATTATGGAATTACCAAAAAGCTTTGGCTGGCTAACCATTCAAAATAAACAGGGGGAACTCCAAATGAATATTAAAACAGTGAAAATCAATGACATGGAGATAGCGATTGTAAACAGTGATAAAGTTTGTATTTCAGATGGACAAACCGCACTGGATTTTATGATGTCTGTGAACTATGAAACCGGCTGCCATTCTATTGTGATCAACAAAGACGCTATCGCGGAAGATTTCTTTATCTTAAGCACTCGGATTGCCGGTGAAATTTTGCAAAAATTTATTAATTATCATTTCAAGCTCGCCATTGTTGGTGATTTTTCAAGATATACAAGTAAGCCGCTAAAAGACTTTATCTTTGAAAGCAACAAAGGAAAAGACATCTTCTTTGTATCCTCCGAAAATGAAGCTGTAGAAAAGCTGATCAAAGCATGAATTCCAATTTGTTCTATCCGTATTATATGAATATAGGGGGAGAGATGCCCAGATGAAAAATTTCAAAAGGGATGATTTGTTATTTTCACTTTGCGGCTTGAACTGCGGGCTATGCCCAATGCAATTGGATCATTACTGCCCCGGTTGCGGCGGCGGAGCGGGCAACCAACCATGTGCAATTGCAAGATGCAGTGGACGGCATAATGGAGTGGAATACTGCTTCCAATGTGAGGAATACCCTTGTGAAAAATATAATGGCATAGATGAGTTTGACTCCTTCATTACGCACCGCAATCAGTTAAAGGATTTTGAAAAAGCCGGGCACATAGGGTTGGACACTTACCAAGCTGAACTGTCTGAGAAAATAGACATTCTAAAGTATCTGTTATTAAACTATAATGATGGCCGGCGAAAGAGTTTTTTCTGCATAGCCATTAATCTTTTGGAACTGCAGGATGTAAAATCTGCAATGAAACAAATTGCGGCTGAGACAAAATCAGCGGATCTAACCCTAAAAGAAAAAGCAGCCCATGCAGTAAAACTATTTCAGGATATGGCGGCGCAGCGGAATATTGCATTAAAGCTCAATAAAAAACCGGGCAAAAAGCAATAATTTTACCGTCCCAATCAGAAAAAATCTATTTTTCTATGCTATACTTATCCGTGAACTAATTATGATAGGAGTTGAAGAAATGAATATTGGTGTAATCGGAAGCGCCGATGGGCCCACTGCCATTTATCTCGCTTCATCAGTAAATTGGGGGCTGATTATCGGAGCCGCTATTTTCATATCAGCAGTAATTGCGTTTTTTGTGTTGAAAAAGAAAAAACGGGATTGATCACCCGGAAAGGTCGATTGTCGATTTATGTATGTATTTTCTATTGTACTGATAGTAGCATCAAATGTTTTATATAATATATGCCAGAAATCAACGCCCCGGGGTGCAAACCCTTTTTCCTCACTGCTTGTGACATATGTCACTGCCGCCATATTGACTTTATGTGCATTTCCTTTCCATAAAACCGATGAAGGATTCCTGCAGACATTTCATGGATTAAACTGGACCAGCATTGCCCTTGGCATTTCCATTGTAGGGCTGGAATTGGGATATCTGATGGCATACAGGGCGGGCTGGAACATCAGTGTAGGATCTCTGGTAGCAAATATTTTTCTTGCATTGATGCTGATTCCGTTAGGCGTAATATTTTTTAAAGAAGGATTTGGTTTTAACAAAGTGCTGGGGGCTATATTCTGTATCATTGGTCTGGTATTGATCAATAAATAGTGACATTGAAAAGCGCCATGAGTGATGTTTTGTGCGCCCCCGAGAAAATCCGTTTAACCAAAGAGCTCTGTTATGCTTTTGCAGAGCTCTTTATGATATTCTCCCTGCTTTTTTCTATAATCATACGCTGGGCAGGCAGGGTGATCGGGATCTGAAGCTCTTCAAAGATATGGAGGACCTTCAGGGTGATGGCTTCTGTAACTTTCAGATAGCTCACCCAGGTGGTGGTTTTGGTAAAGAAATACATCAAGACTTCCAGGGTTGCATTTTTAAAGCCCTGTAGGTTTACAACAATCATATCCTGATTGATATCCTCATTTTCCTGAAGCATTGCCCGGATTTTTTCCAGCATCATTTCAATCTTTTCATGAGGCGTATCCATTGGGATCTGAAAAGTAATATTGACCCGTCGTTTGCCCATTTTGGACCAGTTTGTAACCGGCTCGTTGCTCATAATAGAATTAGGTATGCTCACCAGGGAATCCGAAAAGGTCCGTATTTTAGTACTGCGGAAACCAATTTCTTCAACGGTTCCTTCGACTTTTTCAGTAGCGATCCATTCGCCTACACTGTAGGTTTTATCAATCATAATGGTAATACTGCCTAAAAAGTTTGCCGCCGCATCCTTAGCCGCCAGGGAAATAGCCAGACCCCCCAGACCGAAGCCGGCGATAATGCCGCTGATATCATCTCCGAATCCTAAAATATTAATAATTGTAAAAATCTCCATTAAAATAATGAAAAATTTAAGAAGCTTACTGAAAAGACTGATGAGCGAAGGACTGGATTTTTTGTCCGTTTTGTTTAAAGTACGCTCCAAAAGGTGAATAATACTATCTGAAGCCCGGTATAAAAACCAGTAAATGATGATCACAAAAAAGAGTCTCAAGCATAGATTCAAAAATGTTCTAATTGCCGGGGGCACGGTAAAAATACTGAGTGCGAGCCAAATGCTGAAGCCCGATATCAATGTTCTTACAGGTTGTTCAAAGCCATGTATCAGAATCTCAATCATGTCTGTTTTTGTTTTTTGGGTCAAGCGCAGAAGAATATTAATAATATATTTGGCAAATACCCGGCGCAAAATAAACCCTATTAACAGGATGCATGCGGCCAGAAGAATCCGAAGAAGTGCTATATTCATCTTAGTCAGATCACTGATGTGATTCAATAAGTCATTGAGCGTCATAAGTGTTCCTCACATTCAAGAGTATTATGTTAACCGTTTTGTATTATATGCATAATTATATTATTAATTTTATCAGACTTTCAAATAAAACTCTGAAAAAACATCGTAAAATCCAGGACGGATTTTCTCGAGGGCGCACAAAACACCACTCATGGCGCTAAATTACGAATCAAAGTTATTTATATTCCTTATATACAATAGAGAGCCATCATGATATGATGATATTAAGCATTTGGAACGGCTTATATGGAAGGACTTATACCAGGTTTTATTGTGAATACAACAAGGTTCCCGGGATCCGTCAGCAATCTTTGGTTGCGCGGACGGGTGGGGGGTTCTTATTATAAGGGATTGATTTAAATGTACGAAGCACCGAATCTTATAAATATCACTGAAAGCAAAGCGTTGTATGACACCTATGAGATTGATACTCTTAAAGAGTTGCTCAGGGAATGTGAAAATCGCTATGGAGATCACATCGCTTTTCGATTCAGAAACAAGCCTCATGATCAAACAGAAAGCAAAACATACCGGGAATTTGCCCTGGATGTCAATTCATTTGGCAGCGCGCTCCTTGAATTAGGGCTTGCGGGCACTCATATTGCAATTATAGGTGAAAATAGATACGAATGGATTGTTTCCTATTTCGCCACGGTAAATGGAGTCGGCGTCGCTGTTCCGCTGGATAAAGCGCTTCCCCAAAATGAAATAGAAAATTTGCTGGAACGGGGAGAAATTGATGTCCTGATTTATTCCGATGGGGTAGAAAATACTGTCAAAGGTTTGGCAGCGGGCAATACCAGGCTCAAAACCCTGATTTGTATGAACCCGGAACAGGAACCGGACAAACCGGGATTCTATTCCTTTAGAAAGCTGCTGAAACGGGGCAGGGAACTAATTAATAAAGGGTATAATGAATATAAAGAAATGGCTGTCGATCCGGATATCATGAAGATACTGCTCTTTACATCAGGAACTTCCGCAGATTCTAAGGCTGTTATGCTTTCCCACAGGAATATCTGCGCCGATATTCTCGGGCTTGGCGGCATTGTATATTTCCCGCCGGGTAAATCGGTGCTGTCCATTCTGCCCCTCAGCCATACGTTCGAAAATACCACAGGTATGCTTTTCCCGCTATACCTTGGAATGACCATAGCGATCTGTGACGGGCTGAAATATTTTTCAAAAAATCTTACAGAGTACCAACCTGACTGCCTTGTAGGTGTTCCTTTAATTTTTGATAAATTTAAAAGCCGGATCAGCGATGAGGTTAAGAAAAAAGGCCTGCACAAAAAAGTAAAATTGCTGATGAAAATTGCTAATGTGGCTGCCGCATTGGGCCTAGATCTTCGCAGAAAGCTTTTTAAACAGCTTCTGGAGCCCTTTGGCGGAAATCTTCAGGTCATTGTAACAGGAGGCGCCGCAGTGGAGCCCGGTACGGTCAATTGGTATGAAAGCATCGGCATAAAGGTGTATCAGGGGTATGGGCTGACAGAGACCTCGCCGGTTGTTGCCGGCGGAAATGACCGCAGGAGAAAGACTGGAACCTGCGGGGAGCCTCTGCCCGGTGTTAAGCTGGCTATCGCCAATCCTGACGCGAAAGGTGCCGGCGAAATCGTTGTCAGCGGCAAGAATATTATGTTAGGCTACTGGAAAAATGAAGATGCCACGAAAGAAGCCATTCAAGAGGGATGGTTCCATACAGGCGACTTAGGCCTCATTGACAAAAAGGGTTTTATTCACGTAACAGGACGGGTAAAATCCATGATTGTGTTAAAGAACGGGAAAAAGGTATTCCCCGAAGAATTGGAATCGTATATCAACAAACTTAAATTTGTAAAGGAATCTCTGGTTTGGGGTGAAAGCGCCTCCGACGGGACAGTTGAAATCTGTTCCAGGATTGTTCTTGACAAGGAACAAATGTCCTGTATACAGACTTTGCCCGATGATGAAAGCGGTATTAAAAAAATTCTTGACTCGGCTATTCGGGATATCAATAGGCTGGTGCCTGTTTATAAAACTATCCGTTATTATGTTTACGGGTATGAAGAACTGGTTAAGACCACTTCCATGAAAATTAAACGCTATATTGAAACCGAAAGAATCAGAGCAATTCTGAAGACCACGGCCTTGAATATCAAAAATGCGACCGGCAAGAATATCGATAAGCTTAAAGAGATGATGGCAAAAAGTGTTGAAAATTACTGATATTATTAAAAGAATAGAGAGACTCTATTCTTTTTTTGTTGGCCCGGCAAATTTTTTAGCAAAATTTGTTTTACCTAACCTTGTATACAAAAAACATTTGCTGTATAATCACTCTTGTGAAATGTTGATAGCAGAAGTAAATCTGGGAATATTAAATTTATGGTAAGTATCGAAAGGAGCATTCTACAATTATGAGTCAATTTTTAAGCAGGATTATTGAGCGTGCGAGATTGGACAAGAAGACGATTGTCCTTCCTGAAAGCACCGACATTCGTACCCTTAAGGCAACAGCACTGATCTTGAAGCAGGGTTTTGCAAATGTTGTTTTAGTGGGAGATGAGCGTAAAATTAATGAGCTTAAAGGAGACTTGGATATAAGCGGTGCCAAAATCGTTAATCCATTGACCTCGGAAAAATTGGAAGACTATGCCAATACCCTTTGCGAACTTCGCAAGAAAAAGGGCATGACCATTGAACAGGCTCGTGAAACCATTAAGAACCCTCTTTACTGGGGTGTTATGATGGTTAAAAAAGGAGAAGTGGACGGTATGGTATCCGGAGCTGCTCACTCAACAGCCGATACCCTGCGCCCGGCGCTTCAGATTCTAAAGACTGCTCCAAACGTTAAGCTTGTTTCAGCCTTCTTTGTAATGTGTGTACCTGATTGTGAATATGGCCTTGATGGTACATTCCTATTTGCAGACTGCGGTCTTGTAGAAAATCCCAATGCAGAAGAGCTTTCAGAAATAGCTGTCTGCTCGGCCTCCTCATTTAAAAATTTAGTTGGAGCAGAGCCGAAAGTAGCGATGCTTTCATATTCAAGCTACGGCAGTGCAAAAAGCGAGCTGGTGGATAAGGTTGTTGAAGCTACCAAGCTGGCCAAGGAGAAAGCTCCTGATGTTCTTATCGATGGCGAGCTTCAGGCTGATGCAGCTATAATTCCTGCAATAGCAAAGTCTAAAGCTGCAGCAAGTCCATTGAAGGGCGAATCTAATGTATTGGTATTCCCGGATCTTAATGTAGGCAACATTTCATATAAACTTACTCAGAGACTTGCAAAGGCCGAAGCTTACGGCCCCATCACCCAGGGTATCGCAAGGCCTGTCAACGATCTTTCCAGAGGCTGCTCTGCCGAAGATATTGTGGGCGTTGTTGCAATTACAGCAGTACAAGCTCAGGGAATTAAAGGGTAATATTGAAGGGGGATTTACATGACTATCTTAGTAGTTAACGCAGGAAGCTCCTCGTTAAAATATCAACTGATCGATATGGATCATGAGAAAGTTCTTGCAAAGGGCGTTTGTGACCGAATCGGAATACAGGGGTCATTTATTAAACACAGTACCTATGACGACAAATCCGTCACAAATGAAATTGAAATGAAATCTCATAAGGATGCGATTACAACCGTCATAAAAATTCTGACCCATAAAGAATGGGGCGTAATTAAATCTCTGAGCGAGATTTCAGCTGTAGGCCATCGTGTTCTCCATGGCGGAAGCAAATTATTTAAATCGGTAATCGTTGACGATGATGTAATAAAAATCATCGAGGAATGCATTGAACTTGGGCCTCTTCATAATCCTCATAACCTTACGGGGATCAAAGCCTGCCAGCAAATACTGAAGGGCGTGCCCCAGGTTGCTGTTTTTGATACCGCTTTTCATCAGACCATGCCAAAAAAAGCTTATATTTATGCTCTTCCTTATGAATATTATCAAAAATATAAAATTCGTAAATACGGTTTCCACGGAACCAGCCATAAATATATCTCCGAGCGTACTGCAGCAATTCTCGGAAGTGATAAATTAAAGATCGTTACCTGCCACTTAGGCAATGGGTCAAGTCTTGCTGCCGTTGATTGCGGAAAAGTTGTAGATACTTCCATGGGCTTTACTCCTCTTGACGGGATGGCAATGGGTACCAGATGCGGTTCTGTTGACCCATCGGTAGTTACTTATATTATGAACAAGGAAAATTTAACCCCGGAACAGATGGATACCATCATGAACAAAAAGTCCGGTGTTTTAGCCGTATCGGGCGTAAGCAGTGATTTCCGCGATCTGGAGGCAGCCATCGAGCAGGGTAACGAACGCGCGAAAACAGCTGTAGAATTGTTTACTTACCAGGTAAAGAAATTAATCGGATCCTATGCATGTGCAATGGGTGGACTTGATGCGATTATATTTACAGCCGGCATCGGGGAAAATACTCCCAAGATCCGAAAAATGATTTGTGAAGGTCTTGAGTTTATGGGCGTATCGATAGACGACGCAAAGAATCAGACCAGAGGCAAGGAAGCTGAAATCAGCAGCGATGGCTCAAAAGTCAAAGTTCTCGTGATTCCTACCAATGAAGAATTGGCTATTGCAAAAGAAACAAAAAAATTGGTTGGTTAATTGTTGACAACGATTCAGCCGCACTATAAAATGTCAAGGTAAAGGGGAGACCCTTTACCTTTTTATTTAAAATAACGAGGTTCCCGAGGACCTATCACCAATCTCTGATCGCGTTGATGGGCGGGTTCCTTATATTGTTATGAGAATAATAAACTAAACAGCCATGAGGCTAAGATTGAGCCCTGGAGGATAATCATATGAAGGTATGCAAATTTGGCGGCACATCAATGGCCAATGCGGAGCAGGTAAAGAAAGTCTGTTCCATTGTTACAAATGATCCGGAGAGGCGAATAGTAGTTGTTTCAGCGCCGGGCAAGCGATTTGATGACGATACGAAAATGACTGATATGCTTATTGACTGTGCCAATAAATATCTACAAAATGAAGATTACGAAACCGTGCTAAACAATATTGTCTCACGATATTCGGAAATTGCCGGAGATCTGGAGCTGGGCGATCAGATCATCATGGATATTGAGAATAATCTGCGGACACGGATTTCTCTTCCCTTTGGTTCCAATGAAAAGTTTATGGACCGTATGAAAGCTGCCGGGGAAGACAATGCTGCCCGTTTGTTTGCCTATTACTTGAAAAGTCAGGGCTTTAACGCCCAGTATTTAAATCCGAGGGATGCCGGGCTGTTTTTGAGTGATGAGTATGGGAATGCACGGGTATTGCCTCAATCCTTTAAAAACCTCAGAAAAATTAAAAATATGAAAGGGATTATTATCTTCCCCGGTTTTTTTGGCTATTCCCTCTCTGGCGAGGTCGTAACCTTCCCCCGGGGCGGTTCCGACATTACAGGCTCCATACTGGCTGCCGCTTTGGAAGCTGATGTCTATGAAAACTTTACCGATGTGGATTCTGTTTTTGTTGCCAATCCAAAGCTTATAAAGGATCCGAAGCCTATCCCCACGCTTACATACCGTGAGATGCGGGAGCTTTCTTATGCAGGATTTTCAATCCTTCATCAGGAAACCTTGGAGCCTGTATTTAAAAGGGGAGTCCCTGTAAATATTAAGAATACCAATAATCCCGACGCGCCCGGCACCATGATTACGCCAACCCGCAATAACCTCTTGAGCCCTGTGGCTGGAATTGCAGGAGACAAGGGTTTTTGCTCGCTCAATATTAATAAATATATGATGAACCGGGAAGTTGGTTTTGGCCGAAAAGTGCTGCAAATCCTGGAAGAGGAATGCATTCCGTTTGAACATATGCCTTCCGGAATCGATGATATTTCCATCATACTGAGAAAGAGTGAACTGGATGATGAGAAAAAAAGCCGGATTATGGAGCGAATAGCGAAGGAACTCAATGTTGACAGTGTCAGCTTTGAATATGACCTCGGCCTCGTCATGGTGGTAGGTGAAGGAATGAAGCGCACTGTAGGCATCACTCACCGGATCGCCAAGGCTCTTGCCCGAAATGATGTGAATATTCGGATGATCAACCAGGGCTCTTCCGAGGTCAGCACCATGTTTGGAGTGAGCGAAGATGATGTTGATAAAGCCATTGTAAGTATTTACGACGAGTTTTTCAGATAGCCTTTAAGAAGTTTTTTATCTGGAATATATACTTTCTTTTTACGGTAGAAATTGATTTTAAGGAGGCCGTATTAGATTTCCTTAGAGTAGATTGGTATTATGTATATGAAATATGATTTGATAGAAGAATTTGTAGTACGGTAGGAGATGATTTTATGATTCTTGTTTTGAAACCGGGGGTGGCCCCTGAACAAAAAAACGAGCTGATCAGGCACATTGAATCAATGGGCCTTCAAGTTCACGTTTCGGTGGGCGAAGAAACCACCATTGTAGGTCTTGTGGGTGACACCACCAAGATAAACAGCTATACCTTTTCATCCTATGATTTTGTTTCAAATGTCCTTCGCGTAACCGAGCCCTTTAAGCAGGCAAACCGCATGTTTAAGCCTGAAGATACGGTGATAGATGTTTGCGGCAGAAAAATCGGCCATGGATATTTTATCATTATTGCAGGGCCATGTTCGGTAGAGAGTGAAGAACAGATTGTCGGTATTGCCCGGGAATTAAAAAAAGCCGGTGCTTCATTTTTAAGGGGAGGCGCCTATAAACCGCGCACCTCGCCCTATAGCTTCCAGGGTCTTGGTCTGGAAGGGCTGGACTTTCTTACCATTGCGCGGCAGGAGACAGGCCTTCCCATTGTCTCAGAAATTATGTCCACAGATGTTTTGGACCGGTTTATAGAAGATGTGGACATCATTCAGGTAGGCGCGAGAAACATGCAGAATTTCGTGCTTTTAAAAGAGCTGGGCAGAACTAAAAAGCCTATTCTGTTAAAGAGAGGCATTTCCGCCACTTTAGAGGAATGGCTCATGTCTGCCGAGTACATTTTAAGCGAGGGCAATGAAAATGTCATCCTCTGCGAACGCGGCATCCGCACCTTTGAAACCTATACCCGCAACACCCTTGATTTAAGCGCAGTTCCGGCTGTCAAAAAGCTCAGCCACCTGCCTATCATTGTGGATCCCAGCCATGGGACGGGAAGGGCATGGATGGTTGGTCCCATGTCCAAGGCCGCGTTGGTATCAGGAGCCGACGGGCTGGTTATAGAGGTCCACAATAATCCTAAATGTGCCCTAAGCGATGGTGAACAGTCCATCACGCCGGCCCAATACAGTGCCATGCTGCCAAAGCTCAAAATTTATGCGGAGCTTGAGGAAAGGAAGCTGGAGGTTTAGCCTATGGAGAAGGTGAATGTGAGGACTGAGAGCAAAGCCTATGACATTTGCATTGAGTCCGGTCTTTTTCATAAGCTGCCTGACATTTTTAAAGAAGAGCTATCCGGCAGGAAATTAGCTGTTGTATCGGATCATCAGGTATTTGGGCTCTATGGGCGGGAACTTTTTCAAAAGCTTACTCAAAAAGGATTCCAGGTAAAACCCATCGTATTTGAGGCGGGGGAGCAGCAGAAAAATCTTTCTACACTTACCCGCATCTATGGTGAGCTTGCCGGCGGCTCTTTTACCAGAAGTGATATTATCATTGCTCTGGGAGGCGGTGTAACCGGAGACATGGCGGGTCTGGCGGCTGCAACCTTCCTGCGGGGAATGGGGTTTATACAAATCCCCACCAGCCTTTTGGCCATGGTGGATTCCAGCATAGGCGGAAAGGTTGCGGTGGATCTTCCTCAGGGGAAAAATCTTGTAGGCGCCTTTTACCAGCCTGATATGGTTTATACAGATCCCGCTTTTCTAAATACATTGCCGGATAATCAGTTCGCCGACGGTATGGCAGAGCTTCTGAAACATGGTTTCATACGTGATGCTTTGCTGTGCCGGGAATTGATATCGTCCGGATCCAGGTCTTCCCTTACCGGGAAGCTTGATGCCATCATCGCCCGAAGCTGCCGCATCAAGCGGGACATTGTGGAAAAGGATGAGCTCGATAACGGCCTCCGCCAGCTTTTAAACTTTGGCCATACCATCGGCCATGCCATTGAACGGGTTCAGCAATATTCAGGCTTTACACACGGCCAAGCGGTGTCGGCCGGCATGGTTGTCATGACCAGGCTGACTGAAAAGCTCGGCCTTACCGGCAGAGGGGTTTCCGATAAACTCAAGGAAGCTTTGGCGTTATACGGTCTGCCCGTTGCCATGCCTCCCATTGATACCGAACCCCTGCTGCAGGCTATCCGGCTTGATAAAAAGATACGGTCGGGCAGAATAACCATTGCCTACATAGAAGAGATCGGGGCCGGCAAACTTTTGGAACTGGATTTAAAAGAGCTGGAGGAAAATCTTTATGGCATCTGTGAAAATTCAACCTGCACCTCTTAGCGGCTCCATATTCGCGCAGCCCTCTAAAAGCATGGCCCATCGCGCAATTATTTGCGCCGCCCTGGCAGAAGGCGAGAGCCGGATTGAGAATATTGTGCTATCCGATGATATAATGGCCACCCTGGGTGCGATAAAGGCTTTGGGAGCAGAAGCGAAGCTGGTGGACAGCACCTGCTTTAAGGGAAGAAAATCCATTACGGTCCGGTCTCAAGGCGGGATCACTGTCCGGGGCCCTGTTATCGACTGCATGGAATCCGGTTCAACAGCACGTTTCATCATGCCGTTAACCAGACTCTCCGGCGAACCCGTCACTTTTACAGGGCGGGGAAGGCTGATCGAGCGGCCTTTTAGCATCTATGCAGAACTGTTTCAAAAAAATGGCGTCGTGTATACGGATCATGAGGGCAAAATGCCCATAACCCTTACAAATAAGCTGAGGCCGGGGGAATTTCAGCTTCCCGGCAATGTCAGCTCCCAGTTTGTTACCGGCCTTCTTTTTACACTGCCTCTTTTGCCGGGTTCGTCCAAAATTGTCATAAGCGGAAGCCTGGAGTCCCTGTCCTATGTGAAAATGACCCTTTCGGCCTTAAGGGATTTTGGCGTTGCCATAGCATATGATGCAGATTACCGGCATTTTGAGATACCGGGCGGGCAAGCCTATCAGCCGGTCCCTTGCTATGTTGTGGAGGGAGACTGGTCTCAGGCGGCTTTTTTCTGCGTTATGGGCGCTGTTTCTGAAAGCATCGCCTTAAAAGGCTTAAAGCTTGATTCTATCCAAGGGGATCGCGCCATTCTGGACATATTGCAGAAGATGGGCGCTTTATACCAAGCCGATTCAGAGGGAATAATCTTTAAAAAGTCAACGCTCCGGGGAAGAGAGATCGATGTTTCCCAATGCCCTGATCTGGTACCGGCCATTGCGGTCGCCGCCGCCCTTGCAAAAGGCACTACCCATATTGCAAACGCCGCCAGGCTGCGCATCAAGGAATCGGACCGGCTTGCTTCTGTCACCAGAGGTCTTTGTGCGCTTGGGGCAAAAATCACCGAAGAACCGGAGGGCCTGATTATCGAAGGCATATCAAACTTCACGGGAGGCTGTGCGGACGGGGCGGGGGACCATCGTATTGTCATGGCCCTTGCGGCGGCCTCAGCGGCTTCAAGGGGAATGATAGAGATTCAGGGCAGTGATGCGGTCAAAAAATCCTATCCGGC
>ENA-UOOK01004967-UOOK01004967.1-fermentation-metagenome-genome-assembly--contig:-NODE-4967-length-13750-cov-5.405403_pt1 | contig 13750 bp, 8 predicted proteins | sample MGYA00245777_ERZ724023 | MGnify/ENA primary metagenome ERZ724023 (study PRJEB28704, sample SAMN03018312) | fermentation metagenome | biome: anthropogenic terrestrial biome; feature: soil; material... | reverse complement strand
AAGTGTTGCTCCCGGTTTTTTTGCCGGTGCTGCTTCTGGTGGAACAGCAGGAGTAGCATCTGGTTTTGGTTTAGGTTTTAGCAATAGTTTAATGCAAGGAAATAATGTCAATCAATCTCTTCAAAAAGGAGGTGTGAATGGATTGGTCGGAGGTACCATAGGTGCAGTGACGGGAGGAATATTAGGCGGCATTAGTGCTGTGAAAGATGGTAGAAAATTTTGGAATGGTGATAAAGTTGAAAGCATAATATTGGTGGACCAAGATATTCCTACTGTGGGTCAGATTGGCGACATGAACTGTGGTCCTGCAGCAGGAGAAGCAGTGGATAAGTCATTTGGGGGGAGTTTGACGCAAAATGATATTAGAAATTTACCAACGATTAAAGGGCATCCAGATTATGACCCAACGTCAGATCTATATCTTTGGGAGGATTATTGTGGAGCAACAGGACATTTATATGATAAAGAAATTCCAGGTATTACATCTCCTTCAAATATATTGTCAAAAATGCAAAACGGAAGTCGAGCAGTACTTAATTTGAATATGGAGAATTATGAAATTGGACATACTGTCGTAATGTCTAGTATAGTTCAAGAAACTATTACCAGCATTAGAGGGAACGTTACTCAGCGACTTATTTACATTGTAATGGATCCTTCAATGGGAGGCAATTATTTGCAGATTTCGACCGAAAAAATTATTAATGCATATAAAATTTTTTATATTTGGTAATTAATATGTATAGATATTTAATATTAATAATAATAGTAGTAATGTGTTCGGAAAGGTGTTCTTATGCTCAAAATAATATGAATATGATAGAGATTTTGAATGTAGAACAAGATATTATTAATTTGGAAAATAGGATAAAAAATGTGATAAAAAAGAATCATCCTAACCTAGCCAATATTCAAGGATTACAACAATTTCATATTTTAACGCTATCTGCCAATAGTAAGAATAAGGAAGATTATTTAAATGGCTCTTTTTTAGACCAAATTATTCCTGATTATTGGCTTCTTTCTTCAAAAGTAAAAAAATATAAATCCTTACAACGTTCTTTTTTATATTGTATCATCGGTCCCCGTTTTTATTTAAATAGATACTCTAAACCTCCGGTTAAAAGACAAAAATATCTCGTGACAAATACGTTGATAACTGATTCAATAGGCAATTTGATTGCAGTAGGTGATGCTCGATTAGTACAAGTATTATATGATTTTAACCCAAGTTATGCAAAGTTGGCAAAAATGTTTTTTAACAAAGAAATTGATTTTGCTTTTTATTTGGATGGTTCGGCTGGTAGATATATGGTTGGCATTAAGAATGATAGATTATATGCTTTCATGACTACAAAAACACACTTAAATATATATATTTGGGAAGAATTTATAGAGTGTTGTTTTAATGAATGGGTGGGTAATGTATCAAATTAAGGAGACTGTGTATGCTGTGCAATTTACCATGGAAATAGCGCCATGCACTGCCGGAATAAAGATATAAATCCTAATAGATAATATTCAGGGTATTGGTTTTTTTCACTTCCTTTCCCGCTGTGGTTATTATTTTAAAACCAAAAAAATGAAAAAAATGTATAATAGATTTCGGTTAATAATCTGTCTGTTTTTTTTATTTGTAGGTGTCCTTTCTGTCCTTTTTTATTTGAATTTACTCCTTGAATTTTCCGCTAAAATTCAACAGATTCTTCGCTTCACTCACAATTACGTATTTATATCATAGATGAATATTAATTTAAAAATAATTGCAAAAAATTCTTCGATTTGATGCCAAAATTTCGAGTAAAAAAAGTATGAAATTTTTTTCTATGCCAAAAAGTGGCTGTATAACCTATTGAGAAACTAGAATAAACGAAGGCAAAAAATAATATTTAAAAATGTGTATTTTATTCAAAAAAATAATATAATTTTGTCCTAAAATATATTTAGACGGATGCATAAAAGATAGAGAAAGGATTAAATTTATGTTGAGATAGTTTTATTTTTTATTACTTTTTACAGTAAAAAAGAATAAAAAAAGAATAAAAACACAAAGAGCATCCAAGTGTTGATGTAATATTAGAAACAATATAGAATCTATTTATTTAAAGATTTATAGCATAAAAAAATGAAGACACGCTTATTTTTATTTCTTCTGTTTATATTTCCTTTTATTCATATGCAAGCCCAGACGTATTCAACGCCTACAAATTTCGATATAAGATTGAAAAATAGTAAAAAGGTAGAATTGAATTGGGATTTATCGCAAGGAGACAGCCTTCCGGTATCTTACCGTTTAAAGAGAAACGGAGAAACAGTAGATTCTCTTTCAGGGTATTCCGTTGCTTATGTAGACAGTCTTTCAACAGATGGAAAATACACCTATCAATTAACGGCCTTCTATGGAGACAATATGTCATTGGAAGTAGAAGAAACACCCGAAGCTTTGATTGGTTACGCACTCCCTATTGATTTCAATTATGCAATAAGCGAATTGTTTAATGTGAATTTGATGTGGAATCTTTCAGAAGGAGAAATATATCCAATAGGATATAAGCTTTTCCGTAATGAAGAATTGATAACAGAATTATCCGGGTATGAAGTGAATTCGTATATAGACTTGCTTTTAAGAGACGGCACCTATAATTACAAACTCATGGCTGTTTACGAAGACGATCAAACTGCTTTTGCAGAAAATGAACCCGTGGTTGAATTGGAAATTGAATATGGATTGCCGGTTAATTTTTCATCTATTATGGAGGAAGAAAATACTGTTTTGTTCACATGGGGTGTTACGAACGAGGAAAATATGCCAATTTTATTTCGTTTGTTGCGAAACGAAATTCTCATAGCGTCTATAGCAAGCAATGAATTTATGTATATAGACAGCAATATCAAAGCGGGAACATCTACCTATCGTTTGCTTGCCGATTACGAAAACGATACCTCTATTACGGCGGAAGAAGATATAGTTATTACGGTAGATTATGCGATTCCGTCACATTTTACCTATTCGATCAAAAATGGCAATAACGTGATTTTGGATTGGATGAATTTAAAACGTGGAATATATCCTACTTCTTACCAAGTGATGCGCAATGATGAAATGATAGCCGAAATAGCGGGCGAATCATTTTCGTATGCAGACACGAACTTGTCCAATGGCAATTATTCGTACGAGCTTATCGTGTATTACGGCAATGATACGAACCTGACCTTAGCCTTGGATAGCGTTGTGCAAATTACACAAACGTATGCTTTTCCGGTAAATTTTAAATATGTAGTTGATAATTACGATGTATTTTTAAGTTGGTATCTTCCCTATGACGACGGCATCTTACCTCTATTTTATAAAATGATTAGAAACGGTGATACCATTGCTACATTCTCCATTGACAGTAACAGTTTTATTGATACCGGATTAGCCTTGGGATTATATTCCTATCAGCTTATGGTATATTACCCAAAGGACACAATAATTAAAATAGAAATTGACTCTATTTTAATTATTAATTGTTATGTTATTCCAACAAATTTAATCCATAGCATTGTTAATGGAAATAACGTAATCCTGTCGTGGGCAATTACCGGAGAATGCATCCTTCCAGAATTATACCAAATAGAGCGTAACGATAGTATTATTGACAGTATTTCGGGAATAGAAACTATGTATATAGATACCGGATTGTTATTAGGACAGACCTATTTATATCGACTGGTTGTTTCTTATACTGATACATCTATTATTATTGAAGATACAAACAGTGTTACCGTTACTGAAATAGAAGAAGAAGAAAAATATGCTGTTCCTAGAAATTTTGAATGTAATATTGAAAATAAAGATGATGTAGTTTTGACATGGAATGTATTGGATAGAGGAGAACAAATGCGTCCACTAACATATAAAATACTAAGAAATGACAGTATAATTACTGAGATAGTTGAAGATAGTATTCGTTTTTTTGTGATTTTTGATTCTAATCTTATGATAGGAGAATATATTTTTAAACTTACCACATCCTATGAAGATTCTACAAGTATAACTAGCGAAGAGATATCACTTTTTATTGACACATCAAACCAACAAATATATATAGAGGAAGATGAAGTCTTTGAACAACATTTTGTTGATTCCGGAGCAACTTTTTTATCTCCTCCTTTAAATTTTAGTGATACGGTTCAAAATAATACTGTGATTCTTACATGGGAGATTCCGACAGGAGGAGCAATTCCTTTAACGTATAAAATTGAACGAAATAATACAGTAATAGCAGAAGTGTCTGGAAATACATTTACTTATTCTGATGTGAATTTAGAAATTGGAACTTATGTATATCGAATTTCTGCCGTATTTAATGAAAATACCATTTATACAGCAACAGATATTTGTATAGCAACAATATTATCATGTGATTAAATAATAAGTATATTAACCTTTAGATATATAGTATATGAAAATAAATTGTGTAATGTTTTGTATGATGATTATACATATCGTTTCAAATAGTCAAACATTGGATGTAATGCAAAGAGAATACGGCTACGATGCTTCTGGAAACAGAATTCTACGCAAAATAGTTGAAATACCCGAGCAAAAATCGTTTATATCGGATAAGGATACTATTCAAACCCAAGAATTAGTTCAAGACAGCATTAAAAAGGGGAAAAAATATTACATCGATGAACTTGGCAATTTGTCATTAAAAGTGTTTCCCAATCCTACAACTTCGATAGTTAATATTGATATTCTAAATATTAATACACAAATTGAAGGAAATATAATGTTGTATAGTGCTTCGGGTGCTTTATTAGCTAACAAACAAATTAACACATCTCATATTGAGTTAGATGTGAGCACATATTCAAAAGGAAATTATTTTGCAGTAATTTATATTAATGAAAAAAAAACTCATTGGAAAATAATAAAAAATTAGTATAAATATTAAGATAAAAAATATACGGTTGTGAAACATATTTATTATATAAAAAAATGCATAAGATTAATTTCGCTATCTTTATTACTTTTATTAGTAAGTAACGTAAATAAACTAAAAGCACAAATACCCGTAGGGACATTACCTGGGACAATTGATGTTACTCCAACCGGAATGGCATCCTATAGTATTCCCATTGATGTCGTTCCTGGAACGCAAGGAATGCAGCCTAATCTAAGCATTGTATATAACAGTCAAGGGGGCAACGGAGTATTAGGCATGAAATGGGATATTGCAGGTTTGTCCGCTATTACACGTGCAACGCAAACTTTATACCATGATAATAATATTTCAGCCATTAAAATGAACAACAATGACCGTTTCGTATTAGATGGCAACAGATTGATGGTAACTAATAACGAACCTTATGGATCAACGGATGCTATTTACGGTACGGAAATAGAAACATTTTCAAGAATTATATCTCATGGTATTTTAGGAAACGGTCCTGATTACTTTCAAGTGATTCAGGATGATGGAACTGTAATCGATTACGGAGGAACAGGCAATTCCAAACAAAATTTAAACGGAACAGCTTCGGTTTGGATGATAAACAAAATAATAGATATTCATGGAAATTATATGACTTTTAGTTATATACAAGATTACTGGACTCCTTATATTTCAGAAATCTACTATACAAGCAATGATGCTGCAGGATTATCTTCTTACGCAAAAGTTACCTTTACATATATTGATAACAACGCTACAAAGGATATTGATATATATATAAATGGAACCAGGTTTAGAAGAACGAAATTATTACAAAAAATAACAGTTTACTATAATAATACCACTGTTAGAGAATACACCTTTACCTACTCTCAAAACAACCAATATGCTCTACTAACTCACATTACTCTTTCCGATGAAAATGCGGTTTCTCTTAATCCTACAGTTATTACCTGGGGAAATGAAGGAGCAACTAAAACTATAAAAGAAATAAATACTTCTACAGTTGGGCCTAGTATTATAGGTGATTTTAATGGTGACGGAATCAAAGACTTTATTTTCTATAATAGGGGCTCTGGCAATAATAGATATTTAGAAATTTTTTGTGGAGATATTAACGGAAAGTTTAATTTATATAAAAAAGAATATTACAATGATTCCATAACACCTGGTTATGTTGCAGATATTGATGGTGATTATATAGATGAGTTTTTCCATTTTAAAGATGATGGCACCCTTTATTATTGGAATTTTAAAACTTCACCCGCTATTAGATATAACATACCAAATTCAATAGATTATGATTTTTCGAAACCCTTTCCAGTAGGAGATTTAAATGGTGATGGAAATGCTGATATTATCGCATTAAAAACATTTAAGGAAAAAAAAACATCATATGTGAAAATTTTTTGTTACTTAAATATTAACAGTAATCCTATTACTTTACCTAATAGATTTGGAAGTGATAAAATATTATTTTATTCAACTGATTTTAACGGAGATGGGAAAACTGATATTTTAATAACAGATAAACTAAATTGTTATGTATATGAATTTCAAAATAATACATCATCATTTAGTCCAATAGAGACAGAGGGATTTCTTCCTACTTATTGGCATAGATGCTTTTTTGGTGATTTTAATGGCGATGGAATACAAGATTTATTGTCATTTAGTAAAAATTCTTTAAAATGGTTTATTCATTTGGGAACCGGGAAAGGGTATGCTTACGGAGTAGAACAAACTTTACTTGATTCTCTTCCTAATACTTATAAAAAAGAAAATTATGAAAATCCTTCTTCACAAGTCCCTATTATTGGAGATTTAGATGGAGATGGAAAAGATGATATCACTCAAATTAAAAATGGAGTACAAGTAAATATTTTTCTTACAAGAACTATAAGTTGGGAGCAATATACATATGAACATATTCATTCGACAAAAAATTGGACAAGTTCTAGTTATAAATCTTATAGTTTAGGTGATATGAATTTTGATGGGAAGCTGGATCTAATTTATCGTTGCAGTTATTATATAAGCCTATATGCAAAAGGAGAATCAAATTACGTAAAAAAAATTACGAATGGATTAGGTTTTGAAACAGAGATAAATTATTCGTATCTAACATTGGATGATAAATCGGTAAAAAATAAAATTTCTTATCCAATAGTTAGATCAATCAAACAATCCAATGGTATCGGAAACAACAAAAATGAAATATTTTATAGTTATTTATCCCCTGTTTATTCTTTTAAGAGAAAGGCTTTCTTAGGGTTTGAAGAGTTTTATATCAATAGTAACGGATTCATAAAAAAATATAAATTTGCGCAAAATGCTTTTCAGAGGCAAATGTATTTAAGTGAGTATTTTAAATATATATGGAATGCAAAACCATTAAGAATAATAAATATTGAATATCAAAAAAATAACATAGGAGTTATTTCTATGGGGAACAAACGATTTATAATGTTTAATATAAAAACTGAAAACATTGATTATTTAAACAATAATTACCAATATATCGAAAGACAATTATATAGAAACTCTTCCTTTAAAGGAAGGGATAGTATCATAACCGTCAGCTACAAATCTCAACAGGGAATTTCCGTTCCATATGATATTAAGAAAGTACAATTATTTAAATATAAAAATGTCGATACCTATATTACGGATGTCGGTGAAATTGTGAAGATTGATTCCTTAATTTCTACCGAAGAAATAGCGGGAAATCCATTGATTAAAAAAGATTTAATTATCTATAATTATGATGGTCATAATCTTAAATATATTAAATATGAGAAAAATGGAGAATATAAAATAAAATATTTTGTAGGTTATAATAAGTTTGGTATCGCCTATTTTATAGGAGATATGATTGAAAACGATTATCCTAAATATGTACTAGATGAATATGATAATACAGGACGTTTTATATTAAAAACAATAACAAATTTTCAAAAGGACACAGCTCAATATACCTATTGCCCTAAAACCGGCAATGTATTATCCATTGAAGACATAAATCACTTGACAACTGCCTATGAATATGATACATGGGGACGACTGATTCAAACCACCTATTCTGACGGGAATCAAGAAAACACTGTATTTTCTTGGAGTCAAGGTACAAGCCCACGTATAACTAATGACGTTATACTTGTTCATTCCTATAATTCCAAAGGTGAACATACATATACTCATCTGGATTTATCGGGACGTAACCTCTGGACTCGTACAAATACATCAAACACAGAAACCTGTTATAATTGGCTCGGACAAGTAGATAGTATTTCTTATCCTTATGAATCATTTGATACCCCTAATTCCGATAAGGCATGGACATCCTACAAATATGATACGTACGGGAGAATTATTGAAGAAAAAAATCCCTCTATACATGTTCGATATTGCTATGCTCCTCGAAGTGTAACCATTCTTGATCTCAAGCGAAACATTTCTTATAATAAAACCTTTGATGTTGTATCACGTTTAATATCCTCAACCGATCCCGAAGGAACCATTAATTACGCCTATACACTACAAAACTATAACAGTAAAGTCTGTGATAAAACTCAAATATCTGCATTCGGGAAAACAACAACCATATTAACCGATTTATGGGGAAACAGGCTCAGTTTGACAGATCCCGATGCTGGAACCATTACCAGTACTTATAATGGATGGGGTGAATTAACCTCTCAAACTGATGCAAACGGGATTACTACTAAAAACGAATACGATTATCATGGTAGAATCACCAAGAAATGGATTGGGAATAAATACACATCTCACAAAACAACCTATGTTTACGATAATAATAATAAAAAAGGGACTCTTAGTGCCGATACAACATACGCATTTTCCTCATCAGGAAATTATTGTTCCTCTACTACCTATGCATACGACAATTATTTACGTTTAACGGGAAAAGTTTACCAACTAAATAATCAAAATCTTTCATATAAATATACCTACGATACATATGGACAATTAGATAGTGTTGTATATCCTTTCGATTTTACTATTCGGCATTCTTATTATTTAGGAAAACTATCTACTATTTCATGGTACGAATCCGGAGTTTTAACATCTTTGTACCATGTAAATTCGTATTTTTTAGGAACACCTGAGATTACAACTTCCTTAGCTCTAACAAATACATTGGAATACAATAATATCAATCAATTGATATCTAAACACACTACTATCGGAAGTGATACCTTGCAAAAATTTGAGTATACTTACGATAACAAAGGGAGGTTTAAGAGTCGAAGTGTCAGGAGAGTTCCCTATGTTTACAGACCCACATGCGAAGATTTTACCTATGACAACATGGATAGGTTAAATACGGTTGTAACTAAAACATATCCGGATCAAAGCACTCAAACATCGACTGCAACACTTTCAATGAGTTATGATGATAACAAAATTTCATCCCACTCCAACATTGGGATGTATCAATACGATCAATCCCACTCCTTGACAAATGTAGTGTTAAACGATGCTTCATCAATAAGTCAACAACCATGCAATATAACCTATACTCCCTTCAATAAAGTAGAAACCATTACTGAAGGGCTTAACAGCTATACGATTGAATATTATCCCAATCAGCAGAAAGCGGCTACAACACTTACCCACAACAATACCGTTATTGAACATAAGTACTATGCAGGGAAGGCCTTTGAATGGGAAACGGTAAACGATAAGAAGTATTACTATGTCTATGCCGAAGGACAACCCATTGCCGTATTTATACAAGACGGCGATGACAGTCCGTTGCCTTATCTTATCCTTACCGATCATTTAGGCAGTGTGGATTTAATCACCGACCGCTATGGCAATGTGGTGGATAGCATGAGCTTCGATGCTTGGGGCAATCGCAGAAATTATCAAAACTGGCAACAAAAGGATAATTCCGTTCATTTGATAGATCGAGGTTTTACCATGCACCAGCATTTGGATTCCTTTAAGCTGATAAACATGGAGGGCAGGGTATACGACCCTGTGGTAGCCCAATTCCTCAGCCCCGATCCTTACGTACAGGCTCCCGATAATACACAAGGGTTGAATCGATACAATTATTGCTACAATAGTCCGTTAATGTATACAGATCCGGATGGGGAATGGGTACATTTTGTAGTAGGAGCTTTTATTGGTGGATTTGCTAACCTTACGGCGAATTGGAATAATATCAAAAACGCATGGCAAGGTTTTGCTTATTTTGGGATTGGTGCCGTTATTGGTGCAGCCTCAGCAGGGTTAGGAGCAGGAGTAAGTTCTGCAATAGCAGGTACAGGATTTGGAGCAGGTTTTATAGGATCCAGTGCTGCAAGTGTTGCTCCCGGTTTTTTTGCCGGTGCTGCTTCTGGTGGAACAGCAGGAGTAACATCTGGTTTTGGTTTAGGTTTTAACAATAGCTTAATGCAAGGAAATAGTGTCACTCAATCTCTTCAAAAAGGAGCTATAGATGGATTGTATGCGGGAACTGCAGGTGCTTTATTAGGAGGTATAGCAGGAGGAATTTATTCGCAAATGCAAGGTAAAACTTTTTTATCTGGTGCAAAAGTTTATTGGTCCCCTGTAGAAGATAATTTTGGAACCCAAGGAGGAGAATGTGCTTTGCGATGTTTAGAAGAATTTAGTAAATCTTATGGAATGGATCAGTATGACTATAATTACTGGCTTAAACTTAATGACAGCAAATTAGGAGTGAAGCCTAATGATTTAGAAAATTTAATTGAGAAGTCAGGTATTTTTTCATCAAAACGATACGGGGCGGATGATATTAAATCCATAGCAGAAGCACTTTCTAATAACCAAAGGGTTCTTATGGGATTTAATTCTAATAATGGCGTCTCACATGCTGTAATGGTTAGTAAATTAAAAATTTGGCCATCTGGTCGATACAATATTTGGTTTGCTGAAACAAGTCCGGTAAGAATTGCACCATACTCAACATCTAATATTTTCAATATAAATGGTGCTGCATTTTGGTCGTTTTTTTATTAAAACTTATATTATATGAGATTTGTTTTTTTTAATTGTTTCATCATTTTATTGCAGTTTAATGTAATTGCTCAAAATCCTTTTAATGGGTTATACATAAATAATACCAATGAATTTATTTGTTTTGACAATGATACTATTTGGTTTAGAATTAATAATCATGATGCTTTTGGTACATTTACTATTGGAAAAGGTAATTTTAAAATGGATAAAAAAGGTAGGTTTTGTTTACTAAAATCTAACCTGATAATTTCACAGACGTCGACACTTAAGAAATATCCAAGAAATGATAAAAAATTGATTATTACTGTTCTTGATAAGGATAGTGTTCCTATGGAATTTGTCAACATTAAGATGACAAAATTACAGGATAAATCTTCTCATATTATCTGTTCTAGTGACAAAAACGGGCAATTGAGATTAAGCACAAAACAAATAAATTTTCTAAATGACATGAATGTCTCTATTTACATAGAAACTATTGGATTTGCAACTGAGAAAATATTATTGCTAAAATGCGGCTATGATTATGTAATACAATCTGTTGTCCCCGATAAATTTCCATTTACAATAAATAAAAATAAAAAGATTAAAATTGATATTGTGAACAGTAACAACATTGAAGTGAAAATTGAGAACCGATTAAAATCAACCTTATATAAAAATATTGATAATTATTCATGTTCAGAATGTTTATTTCAAGATATAAAATAAATGAAAGAATATGTTAATATAAAATAGTTATGTAAAGAATTATCCGAATATACATATTTTTATGAAACGTTTATTGTTAATGTTTTATTTATTGTCTTTTCTTTCAGGATGTTATATTAGATATAATGTATTAGACTCCGAAAATCCATCTGATAAAATCAAAGCTAAAAGCTATTCATTGTTTTTCAATTCTTATTTAAAATGTAAATATTGTTTACATGAAGACATGTTACGAAAGAATGCGTTTACGATATATCAAAAACATTTAAAACTAAAATCGACACAAATATTTATAATGTAGATATTCTAGGAAAAAATGATACATGTTAATTTATACAGAAAAAAATAAAGGATGGCATATAGAGCATTCACTGGTTGAAAAAGCAAAGAAAGAAAAATATTTATCATCATATGAAATGGATACAAACAGTGGATTAAATGAAATTACATATTATATGAGAATTGACGCGCGCTATTCAGCCATGACTCACATGAAGAGAGTAAACACTATAAAATCTGGTTATTTGGAAAATGTAACTTTAAACGATTGCATAATAAGCAGAATACTGTTATCAAAAAAAAGAATGTAAATTAATAGATTGGAGTTGTGGAAAATAATAATTTCAATATAAATGAATCAAAAAATAATATATACGTTGTGTTGTTTTTACGTTTGCGGATTTTCATTTTTTATCATGAAAATCAGCAGAGATTTTCCGCAAAGAACCGCGGAGGTTCAAATTCACAAGAAAGAACATTCCGTTAGGAATGATTCTCTCGGTAAAACAAATAATAAAGATTCAAAATAAGCATGCCGTAGGTATGCTACCTTTTTAATCACGTGAATTGAAGGGTTTAGTTTGTAGTTAAATAATCAAAATGCTTAAGTCAATAAAACTAATGCGATAATAAATTTTACTAAACAGACTTGCTTGTCGCTAAAAATCATAAACTCCTCCTTTTAGGGCTAACGCCCTAACGTTCGTCGAACAGTATGATTTTTTTACGCTCTAAGTGGCGTCTGTTTTTTACGTAAAATCTCCAAGGCGGAGGAAAGCTCTTTACAAACTATTTGGTAATTTTATAGTTCCTATTCCAATGATGCTTTACATGGTAAATTTGAAGGGAACAGAAAAGGATAAAATGGGAAAGCGCCACTACTTAATTACTTTTATACGAGCCCCACCCCACCAATAAACACGATATAATGTAACATCTCCCTTTTTTCCAAAATATGAATCATTTATATATGTAGTTTTTTTATACTTAATTCTATATTCAACATCTGCATTAAAATATATTGGATTATATTTTATGAACCATTCGGATAACTTTTTTTTTCTAAATTTACATTCATATTTTGTATAAGCATCTTGATAAATCCAAAATTTCCCATCCGTTGATTTTATTAATGTATCTGAAATCTTAACTGAATCAATTCTTTGATCACTTTCAAAAATTTTGTAACCATAAACGTTACAACGATAAACAGTATCATTTCTTAAAACGTAAACAGATTGAAATGGAAGAACTATCATTTGAGCATCTACCTGTAATTGTATTAAAAAGAAACTTAATATAAATAAAATTTTGGATTTCATATTTTTTCTATTTTTCGTGGCTTACATGGCAATATAAAAATGGGTGGAGTATTGTACTCTTTAGAATGGTTTGACTCCTTTTTTGGTTAATTATCTGAGTGCAAAATTACATTATTTCTACTAATGAAAAGAATATTTTACGCAAAGAACCGCGGAGGTTCAACTGCGTCCTTCTCTTTTATCTTGAGATCTGCTAATTTTTTGCCCACGGATTTTCCCGGATTGTCCTGGATTATAAGTCCTCACGGCCGAGCAATCGTTTCTGTCGTTGGCGTCCCTTATGTCCTTTTTATCTGGATTTACTCCTTGAATTTACGTAATTCGTAATTTTTAATTAAGTCAGGGGGTGAATCTAAATCACCCCCTGACTACCCTGTTTTTTCAGAATGAAAAAGTTTTGAATTAATTAGACTATATAAATATAAAATCACTATTGTCCGATAAAAAAAATAAAAAAAAGAGAAGGAGATAATTAAATCTCCT
>ENA-UOOK01004964-UOOK01004964.1-fermentation-metagenome-genome-assembly--contig:-NODE-4964-length-13760-cov-15.101277_pt1 | contig 13760 bp, 16 predicted proteins | sample MGYA00245777_ERZ724023 | MGnify/ENA primary metagenome ERZ724023 (study PRJEB28704, sample SAMN03018312) | fermentation metagenome | biome: anthropogenic terrestrial biome; feature: soil... | reverse complement strand
GACAAAAGAGTGCAGTATGGAGATGTGAAAATAGGTTAAAGAATGGTACAAAAGCAAACTGTAAGAACTCACCTACCCTTAAAGAAGAGCCATTACATAATGCCATAATGACAGCAATAAACAGTGTAGTAGAAAATAATGGAGATTTTATAGGAGCATTCAGGGAGAATGTAATCAGAGTCATCGGTGGATACTCCACAACAAATATACCTACAGAATATGATGAACAAATAAAATCCTTGCAAAAAGATATGCTGACCTTAATCGAAGAAAATGCAAAACAAGGAGCTGTAGCAGAAGACTTTGATGATGAGTATAAAAGTATATCAGAAGAGATAAATGAGCTTAAAAAGGCAAAATTAAGGCTCGTACAAGAGAAAAAACAAGCTGATAGATATGAAGAACGACTAGATGAAATAGAAAGCACCATAAAGACAGTGAGACCACAGGTAAGGGAATTTGATGAAGACTTAGTAAGAAGATTAATTAATACCATTAGAGTAAATCGGGGAGAAAGACTGGAGATACAGTTTGAATCAGGGATAGTGATGAAGCAGACGGTAGATTACTATGATTAGGGGTATAGGAGCAGTAACATGGAAAGAAGATAAGTTACTGCTCTTGCAATAATGAGAATATACTAAGACTAAAATCCTCAGATGGTGCTAAGGATTTTAGTGTTGGTAGATTAGATAGAATAAATAGTCAAAAGATTTGAGAAGATTTGGCAAATAATATGATTCTGGGTTGAGAAATGTTGGAAAATACTATAAAATTATAGTAACAATATTGTTTATATCGGTATGGTCTACTTGGGGGTTATAATATGTCAAATGTTAATGAGCTTTTAGATATTGCCAAATCTGAAATAAATCATTTAGATTTAGATGAAGCTTTCTTAGTATTGGATATTTTTAAAGGTTACAGATGGAATCGGATTTCTCAAAGTGAACGATTATTATTTGGAACCTTATTTCTAAATTATAATAAATCAGAGGCGATAGGTGCTGTTTGGCTAAAAAAGGTTTATTTAGGACAGCAAAAATATCAAATGATAAAAAATAATCTGGTTTTAGAAATGAGGTGTAACAGTTATGACATACCAACCAGATAGTAGTGGAATTAATAGCTTAAGTGGATTTTCATTCCAAATCAAGGTTTTTGTATACTATATGCTTATGCTTGAAGAAGGTATGCAAATTGAATTTGAAACTTTAGAAGATGTCAATATTAAAAATATAGAAAATGGAAAGATAGATCAAAAAAGTGAAAATTTTATTAGCAAGTTGTTAACAATTAACTCAAATATTGCTATTCAAGTAAAAAGAACAGGTATTACAAATGCAGTAGCCCAACAAGTATTACTTAATTGGATATTGTTAGAATCGTCTGAAAACAACATATCTAAATACTTGTTATTCACTGATAGCGAATATGATAATAAGGATATTATTTTTAAAAAAAGTGCTACTGAATTATTCGATATTATAGTAGATTCGGACAAACAAAAGAATGCAACAATCTCAAAAGTTAAAAAACTTTATAAAGATAAATATACTGATTTTGAAAAGATTTATGAAGAAATAAAGAGAAAATATACCTTTAAATCTATAGGATGTATAGATAAGCAAATAGATGATGGCTGTTCAGTGCATTTTAGAAAATTAGCAAACAAAGTAGTTTACAATCAACGACTGAAGGAATTACTACAACACATTACAGTTCAAATTATGGAAGCTGTTGATAAAAGGAGACCTTACGTAATAGGATATGAGGAATTTATAAAATTAATTGAAGATATATCATGTCGCTTAACGGAAGAAATAACAGCACCTCTTTATTCTAATTTTAAAAAAATACACACAGTCGACCTTTCGAGTATTAAAATTTCAGAATCAAGAGAGTATAAACAGCTTGTTGCTTGTGAACTTCCGAATATGCTAATTAAACAACATTTATTATTTGGGATGTATTATGAAAATACTAAGTTTAAATATATGGAAACAAACAAAATAAGTAGAATTAGAGAAATCGAAGAAACTACATATGAGAATTATGAAAATGTAAAGTTTAGACTACAAAAAAATAAAGAAGATGAACCATATAATAGACTTGAGGAAACTAAAAAAATGCCAAATTCATATGCAGAAAATGAACAAATAAGATATGGAGCTGGAATATATTTAACAAGAGAAAATATTGACAAAAATCAAATTTCATGGGAGGATGAGCAAAATGCGAAACTTGCAAAATGAGGCTGAGGCTATTCAGATTAGTATATATTGTGAGATAATAATGCAAATGCTTAAAAAGCATAAAGAATTAAGTGTTATTAAGATGCTTGTTTTCTCATATTTAATAAAAGGACAAAAATTTATACCAAATAGTATTTATACTGCTAATACTTCTCAAGATCTCATATATAAGGGTCTTTCTTTATTAGCAGGGGATTATATAGGGCTTTGTGATAGTATTGGATATATTATTAAAGCTATTCATCTTTTAATACAAAAAAACTTAATCAATTTAGAAAATAATATTATAATTGAGATACCAAACGAAGAACTAGGAAAATCAGCATATGAAGAAAGTTTGTTTTTAGAAAAGGTCATTGAAGCAAGTAAAAGGATGTCAGATAAACAATTTATGAGAGAGGTTATGTACAATGTTTAAAATAAATAAATTGATAATCTATAGTATGAAAGATGAAACTTTTACATACAAGTTTAATTCAGGAATAAATTATTTCAAAGGTAAAAATAGTTCTGGTAAAACAGAATTTTATAGTTTTATTGATTTTATGTTTGGATCTTCTGAGGATATAAAGAAAAAGCCTTGGTATGCAAATTCTCTCAAAAAAGCCACTATGATTTTTGAATTTGAAGGTATGCAGTATTGCGTCTCAAGAACCAGGGAACGTAATCAAAATTATTTTTACTATTTTGGAGAGGATGAACCAGATGAAATTGATTTAAGAGAATATAAAGATAAATTAAATGCGGTTTTTGCACAGGATGTGGAGTTATTAAAGAATATTCGTAATTTCACTAATGAGGAATTGACGTATAGGGCATTTACCATGTTTAATTTTTTGGGAGAAAAAGGGCAGGGGAAAATACATGATTTTTTAGACAAGTGCAATGATATAAAATATGCTGTTAAATTAAATCCTATTCTTAATTTTATATTTAATAAAAACTTGGAAAGAATATACGAGCTACAAAAAGAATTGGAATCATTAACAGATGAGTTAAAAGAATTGGAAATGAACTCTGCGAGATATGATTTTATTATTAAGCAGGTTAATAATAATCTTCAAAAGCTTGCTGGTAACTTATGGTATACGGGAAAAAATGTTGAAGATATTTGGAGATATTTAAGTGAAATCAAAAATATGCAAGATATAAAAAAAAGAAAGAAAGAGAAAAATATCGCTGATTTACAAGTTATGTTTAATAATATTTCAGAACAAATAAAGGTATATGAAAACAGTATTTTTGATGCAAAACAATTTGAGAAAGATAATCAAAATAGAAAAGTATTGTTGGAAAAATTGAATGTTTTAATTAATGAAAATGTAGAGTTTAAATATTTGGTTGAGCCATTACAAAGTTTACTAGCAGACATTGATAATACTATTTCATTTAGTAAATACCTAATCAGTGATAATACTATTAAAGAGTTAAAAAAGCAAAGAGAAAGTATTAAAACTGAAATACAAAGGAATGATTCTAGATTCAAGTGTTACACAATGGAGGATAAATCAAAGGCAATTGCGTTAATCGAAGATTATTTATCAGCTGAAGTTTATTCTTGTGATGAAGAATTAAAAGAAAAGAAAAAACGAATTCGAGAGGTACGCGAAGAGTTAAAGATATTACAGGCAGCAGATGATAGTAAGAAAATCAGGGAACTCTCAGAATATATTACGAATTTATATTATTCTGCGAAAGAAATATCCTCTGTTGTTGATGATGATATAAATCAAGAAGGATTTAAAATTCAATATATTAAAAGAGGTAACATTTTACAACCAATGGTGACAAAGGAGTCTGAAAATGGCGATATTCCTAATAGAAAGAAGGAAGTAAACTATTATATTGGTAGTATGGCCCGACATACACTTATTCAATTATGCGGATACTTTGCATTTTTAAACATTTTACTGGTAGACAATAAATATCCTTTAATACCTATACTTGTTATTGATCATATATCTAAACCTTTTGATGAAAAAAATAGCAAGGCTATTGGGAAAGTAATTTCAGAAGCATACGAAAGTATAGGTAAAGAAAATTTACAGTTATTTATTTTTGATGATGAAGAATATGAAGCTTTAGGAATACAGCCTGATCATTTTGAAAATTTAGTAACTGAAGGTAAAACTGGGTTCAATCCATTTTTTATTCCATATAAGGATGAATTTGAAGATAAGTAATAAATATGCTTTATCACTAAGAGAAAATAGTCTTAATTAAATTACTATTAGTTTTGTATTCTGAAAAGTACAGAAGAAATTTATTCTATGGGGAAGAAAGTTGAGTAAATTAACAGTTTTGGATGCGCGTATGAGGTTCTTTTTAGGACTTTTTTATTGAAATGCTATTTTGTGCATAATTGATATATTTGGTGTAAGTGTGTTTTTAAGTAAAAGTATGAAAGTTATTAAATGGAATATGTGATGAATAAAAATTTGAGATAAATCTAATACAATTCATCATAATGATGATTATAATGAATCTTAATTATTATATTTAATGATGAGTAAGCCAGGGAGCTAATATGTTAGATTTTAAAGAGCTATCAGTTAATGGAGACGATTTTGAATTACTTATAAGAGAATTGCTATATAATAAAGGGTTAGAGGTATATTGGAGTGGCAAAGATCAGGATGGTGGAAAGGATTTGCTATGTATAGAGAGGCAGGAAAGTTGTTTTAAGAATTCTAGTAAAAGATGGTTAATTCAATGTAAGCATAATGCACATTCAGGAAAATCAGTGGGTATTGGTGACTTGGATAATATTGTTGATTCTTGTACAGAGCATAATGCTACTGGATATTTGCTAGTATGTTCAACTTATCCATCATCTGGAGTAGTAAAACGTTTAGAAGGAATTCAAAATAGTGGTACAATTACAACCGCTTTTTGGGATTGCAAGGTATTAGAGAGGGAGTTACTTAAGCCTGAAAATTGATCGCTTGCAAACATGTTTATGCCACAATCATCAGAAAAACAAGGTTGGAGAATTAATAATATTGATGCATATTTCTGGTATGCTAGTTATAAAAGTAATGTTTTTTATATTGCAACGCGAATAGGAACTAATTGTGAGTATTACTTAAAGGATATATCTGATAGAATCAATGAAATTCAAAATATTAAGTTGCCCAAAGGACATATTATTAGGTTGAGAGCAGTATATTTTGATGATAAATATACGAATTATCGACTCTATCGTGATTATTTAATTCCAAAAACAGATAGTGACGATATATATTATATTAAAGATGACGTGGAAGAAGTTTGTATAGAAAGAATAATAGATGGTATCTACTATGAAATTGATTTGATGTCTTATAAATACATAGCTAGTAGCGATAACTTTGATAAAGATCATCAAAGTTATTATAGTTATTTTATCAGTAATTTCAAATGTGGTTATTCAAGAGAGGGGCAACGGAAATATGTATTAGCTAAAAAAGAAGATTTTTTTGGATATACAGACAACTTGATAAATGAAAATTTTGATAAATTAATTCTCGCATTAAAGAAAGTTAATTTTATAAAATTATTGAAGTGTACAAACTCTAGAATTGAGTTTATAGATCAATTTTCAGAAAACTTTTCGTAGATCAATACGATCCAAAAAATGAGTTTTGATATAGATAATTTTTTTGATGTACAAATTAGATTTGAGTGTAAAGATTTTTAAAAAACTTAGATTATTAGTTGAAATGTTCCCTCAATCTGTTAATAAGCAATTTACATTAGATCATAATTATATTTTTTTACCAGATGAAGGTTTCGATAAAGATGAAGTAAATATCTACACTTTGAGAATAACAATACATGCATACCTCATTAAGTCCAAGTTGCAATTTAGAAAATATTTAAACCAGTATTTATTAGAAATAAAGGAAAGCATAGAGGTATTTCTTAAAGAGAATGAACAATATAAATAAGAAATTTTTCTGATAATCGAATACAGTATTAGCATAAAAGTTATACTTTAGAAAATGTAAAGTATGTTGTGGCAATGCATAAAAAAGAAATTGAATATAATCTACCAGAGTATGATATAGAAGAAAATTCAGAAAAATATATTATAACCCAAAATTATTAGCCAAAAAGATTTAAAAACTGTTTGGTCTAAGTGTTCGGAAGGTATTATAAAACACTGTAAATATGGTATTTTCAGTGAGAATAGATTTTAGTTAGTGAAAGGGTGAAAATAATGTCTGATGTAAAAATTGCATATGAACAGATTATAGACTTTATAGATAACCAAACAGAAAAAACATTATTGCTACGGGGCATTGCCGACAAGAAAAAACATCAATCTCTTCTCAAAGCATTAAATTCTATGGGAAACTTAAAAGGATTGATTTATTTAATCCATACAACCAAAAGCGGTATGGAGGAATTCTTTCGATGGGCAGAACTTTATAAAGTTAAGGTGCCCAAGAAATATGGTCAAGCAATGAGATTATCAAATCTTACTATTTTCTTTGACAACCTGACTACCAAAAACGATAGCCATAAATATGATAATTACATTTTCGATTTTATGATAATATGGCCAATTGTTAGTGTTATTAAAAATAAGGAAGAGATTGAAATGCTAAAAAAACTAGCAGAACGCCAAAAAACAAGAAAAATTATATATCTTACTATTAAGGAACCTTGGTATAATCCTGATCCTTTAGAACCCAATGTTGATAGAGTAATAAAGTTAGATTGTGAGAATGATGATCCAAAAGAATATCAGCGAATTCTAGTAGCCTATGAAAAGGATATGAAAAGACATGGGTACTAATATACATAAGAAATTTATGTTTAGATTTTGATGAAAATGACTGATATGTTTCCTCATACCACGGTTTCTTTCAAAATAGCTAAAATGTTTAATATTAAAAGTGGGAGAAACTCAATTTTAATGATTCCAAAAAATAAACTGCTTGTTGAAATAGATGCACCGTTTGTTCAAGAGATAACTTTGGGCATGATATTTACAAAGGATTATACCAGGCGATTAAAAGGAATTCTAAATTAAGAGAAGAAGATTTATATAAAGCTATAGAGGAAAATTCACAACAAACTATTAGATGAGAATTTTAAAAAGAGAATATATTAGATAACACTAACATATTTGTACAAGGGGTGAAATTATGCTTGAAGTTGTATTTAGCGATAGTGAGAAAGGTTCTATGAAAGTAGCAAAAAATTATAATAAAAAAGATATGCTTGGTGGTGCTATCAGTTATATTGGAAAAAAACCAACTAAGGTCGGATTAGAGAAACATTTTGAAGGTCAAGCAGTTGGGGGAAATTCTAGAGATGTGGTTAATATAGGCTTTTCACTTGATGTTGGGGATATTTCAGGTTCGATTGATGGAGATGAGCGCCAAAATGTTTTTCTCAAATTGTGGGGGAGATTTGATTTTGATAATAAGGAACAAAAGCAGTTTTTTCTAAATCAACGCAAAGATATGGAATATCTTCTATCATCTGCAAAAAATGGTATACCCATACGAATATGGAAAAGCAACGCTCCTTATTCTACTTGTGGATTTTATTTTGTTTGCAATATATTAAGAAATATTGACTGCAATATAAGTGTTGTTTCTTTACCTAAATATAAGCAAATATCTGAGAATGAAATAGTAGAGTATAGTCACTGGGGGGAAGTTGAGGCGGGCAAATTTTATCAATTTTTACCTCTTGAAAAACAATTATCACAGATAGAAAAGAGAATTGCTAGTGACTACTGGCATGAATTAATGGTAGAAAGTGCACCATTACGAGTAGTTATAAACGGAAAGCTAATTTCTGCACCAGAAAGTTTTTATGATTTCATTATCACAAAGAATCTTCCAGATAATGATTTTATTATGGCACGACTTATCGGTAAGCTCTTAGGAGAATATAGTCTAGGCATTAGTGATAGTTGGTATGCTTTGCGTATTGATAAGATGATCGAGGAGAATAAACTAATTGTTGTTGAAAATAAGGATCCATCACATCCCTATGGAAAAGTTTTAAGAAAAATATAAATTGTAATGAACAAAGCCTTCAAATAAGTATTTGAGGGTTTTGTTCAGTACAATTTTGATACAAAGAGTATTAGAATGCATTATCAAATATCAATATAATTCTTGCTAAATACAGTGAATAATGTTATGGTGGGAACGAAAAGTTCAAAAAATGTGATAGAATTGCTAGAGCTTCAGAAATATATCCTGCCACCAAGGGGGTAATATCAACCTATGACATCTTTATTGTCACCTCAAGGCACGTTGAGAGTATAATTCTGATGACGTATTGTGGTTCGGAGGAGAAATAATAGGGGTTGACCACAACATATAGTGGTTTGAGGACGAAATTTGGGTCAAAAATCGGTGAAAAAGCACCTTTTTTTGACCCGCATTTTTGGGATGATTTATAGATGACATAGTGTAAAAAGAGTGTTCATATAGGAAAAATAGAAATTTTAGTTGATAAATCGATGGATGAATTATATTATATATTACAGAAAAGTAGAGTAGTGAAACATGAATAATTTATAAGCAATTAGGCAAACAGGAATTTAACGATGACCTTGTCCGCAAGCTGATTCATCGATATGAGCAAGGAGGAAATACTATATGGAACTATCGTTTGATAGTGGAAGGTTTGTATCACTCGATGAAGATTTAAACTATAGAGAGGTTCTTGATGACTTTCCAACTGCGAAAACCATCAGGATCATAGCATAGATTGGCTAAAAGAAACGATATCTGAAGGTGGCACGTTGTATCAACTTGTAACTTTCAATACAGAAGAGAAAGCTAATAATATACTGCAAGAAGAATATGCATCAGTGGCTTGGGATGAGTATTTAGACGCATATGTTGAAAAGCCATGGATAGTGCCTCCGAAATATACTCGGATTTACATAACGCTTTTCAAGATGAGTCCGAGGACTTCCTTGCAGAAATTGAGAAAATTTTATCTGCCTTAGAAGCAGCAAGCTGTTTCACAACTAAATGGAAAGTGTCAAAAGTGAATCCCGAGATTGATAACACTTGAACTTAGAATGAATGGAGAAAATAAAACAATGGAAAGCAAACAAGAAATAATAAATCTTTTAAATACGATGAATATAGAATATTAATTTCACATGAAGCAGTTTTTACGATTGACGAAATGCTTGTTTTGAATCTCCCTAAAGCCGAGTTTGTGGCTAAAAATTTATTTGTTCGTGATGATAAAAAACGAAATTATTTTTTATTTGTGGTTCGAGAAGAAAAAATGGTTAATTTAAAACAAATAAAAGAAAGAATTGACTCACGACCGCTGAGTTTTGCTTCTGAAAGCGATTTGTATCAGTATTTAAGTTTATCTAAAGGTGCTGTAACACCATTCGGTATCATTAATGATCAAACATATAGCGTAAAAGTATATATTGATGCTGACTTTAAACACTCACTTATAGGTGTTCACCCAAATGAAAACACTGCTACTGTTTGGTTAAAAACAGAAGATTTGGTTGACTTAATAAAACAACATGGAAATCAAGTAGAATACATTAATTTTTAATTTTGATAATAGTTAAATTTTAATTTGTGGAGGTGTTGAAAAATGAAAATAGCTTGGTTTTGTATTCCAGCATATGGCCATACAAATCCTACACTTGGTATAGTTAAGGAAATGACTGATGCAGGACATGAGGTATACTATTTTTCATTTGATATATTTAGAGAAAAACTTGAAAATGCAGGGGCTCATTTTATCAGCTGTGATGGTTACGACTTTGAAATGGAAGATAAGGAGAATGCAGACAGAGTTGGAAAAGACATTGCATTTGCATCAGAGTTGCTTGTAAGTTCAACACTTGCTTTGGATGAAATGGTGGCGGAAAAGGTTGATTCAATGAAACCAGATATTATTGTTGCTGATTCAATTGCTTATTGGGGGAAATTGACGGCAATGAAATACAATATACCCTATGTATCTTCTACTACGACATTTGCTTTTAACCAGCATTCATCTAAATACATGAAGCGTGGGGTAGGAGAAATTTTTAAAATGCTTCTAGCGATGCCTAAGATAAATAAACAAATCAAGAGGTTACAGGATAAAGGCTATCCTATCAAAGGGATTCTTGATATTGTTCAAAATGATAATGAAACAAATACGCTTGTATATACATCCAAATTTTTTCAGCCATGTGCAGATACATTTTCAGGAAAATACCACTTTATAGGACCATCAATTAGACCTATTGAAAAACACATAAAAAAGACTGCAAAAAAAACAGTATATATTTCCATGGGCACAGTGAATAAAAATAAAAAGTTTTATCTTAATTGTATTGATGCTCTTATAACAACAGATTATCAAGTAATTGTTTCTATGGGAACCAATAAGGATTATTTTGGTGATTTGCCTGATAATATCCAGGTACATGAATTTGTTGATCAAATGGCAGTTTTGTCGATTTCAGATGCTTTTATAACGCATTGTGGAATGAATTCTACTTCTGAAGGATTATATTTTGAAGTGCCTTTAATCCTTTTTCCACAAACGCCTGAGCAAGGTGCAGTGGCAACTAGAGTAGAGGAACTTGGAGCTGGACTTATACTAAAGTCAATTGGTAAAGAAGAAATATTAAATGCAATTAATGAAGCATTAAATAATTCTAAATATAAAGAAAATGCGGTAAATATTTCAAAAAGCTTTAAGGTGTGTGGTGGTGCTAAAGAGGCAAGGATTTTTTTGGAAACAATTGTTAGTTAGAAAAAACAACTTACAATTTATCAAGATAATCATGTTAGGAAAAGGAGCAAAAATGTAAGATATAATTGGTGGCTTTATTTTTTCTTAGATGTAATAATTCTTCTTAGATAAATAAAATCCAAGACTATATGAAAATCATGAATATTTCCATTGTTTTTGCGGAGGTATTTCTATACAGCTTCGTAGTATTGCTGACTCTAATCGGGCTTACCAACGTAATAAGTACAATGTCCACGAATGTGCGTATGCGTTCCAAGGAGTTCGCAGTTTTACAGAGCGTTGGCATGACATACAGCGGATTAAGGCGTATGTTAAACCTTGAAAGCATCATGTGTTCAGGCAAATCACTGATTATTGGGCTGCCTATTGCAATTGTACTAACTTATTTAATAAATTTACCTATTCGATCCGTCTTTCCAGTTCCGTATCAACTGCCGTGGCTTGCAGCTATATGGTGTATAGCTGTAGTATTTGGGATAACATGGATCACTATGCGATATTCTGCTTCTCAACTTCAGCGAAGGAATGTTATTGAAACAATACGTTTGGAGAGGTAAATTGTTTTTCATTGAAGTAAAAACCTATTGTTATCATTGACCACAAATAGGCTTATGAAAAAACTGTAAAAAAGATTTCTTGTTAAAGATATACATCTATCGTGATTTAATGTAATTTTCCCAGTTTATTATGGTTTTCATTGTTCAAGTATTCGATAATCAAGTGGCTTTATTTTAAACTTTATCAGATACTCATTTTTAGATACATGAATTTTGCAAATACGTTAGAACTATCCCTGCCTTCCAGAGGATAACTAGACATATAGAAGCGATAGATTTGGTATTTGAGAGAAATGATCTATTTTGCTAACAAGTAAAAAAATAGATATTCAGAACCTATTTAAAGAAGTAATCTATTTATCTACCGTTAGTTTACCTCTAAAATGAAAGAATTCCACGAATAGTTCATTGTATAATAAGCCATATACCATTACCCTAAAGGTAGGAGGTGTTAGTTATGACACAAGTTAATAATGATAAGTTTGGAGAGTTTATATTAGAACTAAGAAAGGAAAAGGGATTAACCCAGAAAGAACTTGCAGAAAAACTTTATATTTCTGATAAGGCTGTTAGCAAATGGGAACGGGGACTTAGTATGCCAGATATATCATTATTAATACCACTTTCTCAAATATTTGGTGTTACAACAACAGAATTATTAAGTGGAAAAAGAATTGAAAAAGATAAGGGACTTACAATAAGTGAAGTAGAAACACTTATGAACCAAACAATTCATTTATCAAAAGAAGAAGTGGTAGAGCAAAATAAAAATAAGAAGAATAGAAAAACAATATTCTTTTCAGGTTTAATAATTGTAATATTAGAATTATTTTTTATGAATTTGTCAGGATATACAAAGGATGACTTCTTTTTAAAAATACTTACCGTAGAATTATTAATGTTGATTTTTGGTGTATATCTCACATTTTTTGCAAAGGAAACATTACCTACTTATTATGATGAAAATAAAATCAGCTTTTATAGCGATGGCTTTTTCAGAATAAACATGGCAGGACTCCATTTTAATAATAGCAATTGGAAACATGTTCTTCGTACAATACATTTAGCAGTTATTAGTATTTTTACTATATTTCCTTTATTATATTTTGGGATTTCGTGGTTTAATCTAACCTTAGGAGTGACAGGGCAACTGATATTAAATCTTGTTCCTATTTTTGGTCTATTAATACCGGTTTACTTTGTTGGAAAGAAATATGAATAAATTCATAAATGTTAGAGATAGGATTAGCCTTGCACTATGATGTAGGCCTTTTTAGTGCAAAAAAGGATTAGTATCATGGGAATTTATGTAGTGCAGATAAGTGGATTAGAATGAAAGACACTATTTTTACACTAAATATTATTGTGGTAGAAATTGTAATTTTATGTTACCATTAAATCATTAGTGGTAAAGGAGAATTAGGAAAATGAACATCGATACAGATTTGAAAATGAAGATAGCTAATGCAAATAGCGCAAATCCTTATGTAGATATAACACCTTATGAACTAAAAATGGGGTTTCCTTCTGTTTCTTATAATGGTTTCTTTCCAGAGACAGGTGAAATCCTTATTTATGTTGCTCCTGCTCAAACCTTTTCAGATAAAGAAAAGGTTGTAGGTTACACAGGTAAATCTTCTGGTGTTAGTGTTCATGTTGCAAAAGGCGTTTCTCTTAGAACGGGTGGATCAGGTGGTAAAGCAATTAGAAATAATGTTAGGATGTTTAATCAGGGAGATTTGATTATCACTAATAAAAGGGTTTTGTTTATTGGTAAAGATGATAGATTTGAATTTTTAGCAGACAAGATTTCGGCAACAAAGTTACTTGATAGGACAAGTTTTGTTATACAATCAGGAAAATCATCTAAAAATGTAGCATTAGATGAATCTCTGATTACCTATGCTTATGGTTTTATCAATTTTACAGTTGTCAATTATAAAGAAAAACTTAATAACTGAAATAGAATGAAAATCTGAAATTAATGGGAGGCTTGAGACTTTGCAAGAACAGAGATTTACAAAGGGGGACTGGACGCTTTTCAAAAATAAAATTGCTGATTGGCAGGAAGCCTATATGAATAAGCTCAGTAAGGAATATATAGAATTACTAAGTGAAGATGCAATGCCATCAGAAAAGTTTTGGAGGCTGGACAAGAGAATAAAGGAAGATAGGAAGAAAACTGGCGTTCAGTTGGAAATGA
>ENA-UOOK01004962-UOOK01004962.1-fermentation-metagenome-genome-assembly--contig:-NODE-4962-length-13763-cov-7.436460_pt1 | contig 13763 bp, 11 predicted proteins | sample MGYA00245777_ERZ724023 | MGnify/ENA primary metagenome ERZ724023 (study PRJEB28704, sample SAMN03018312) | fermentation metagenome | biome: anthropogenic terrestrial biome; feature: soil; material... | reverse complement strand
TGAAGGGGATTGAAGCCATTAAATGCCATAGTATTCTCATCACAAATATTAAATACACAATTAGAATAATAATGTAAAAATGCTAATAATAAAGAATACCCATAACACAATAGCGGATGCATATCCCTTATTCCCTACCTCAAAAGACTGGCGATAGAACATACCTAATAAAGGTCTTGCACTTTGAATTGCAGGGTTACTGTCTTCTACCATCATATAGATCAAATCAAACACTTTTAACGATGCCATACATCTCATAATTAGAACAAAAAATGTCGTAGGCGAAAGCAAAGGTAGCGTAATATAGATGAATTGTTTAAAGCCCCCGGCGCCATCCACTCTTGCAGCATCATAATAAGATAAAGGAATTGCCTGTAATCCTGATAAAAGCAGTATTGCATCATAACCTACGGCACTCCAAATTGCCACCACTGCTACAGATAGTAATACAGTAGAAGGATTGGTAAGCCAGTTATTCGTAGGTAACCCCACTGCACGTAAAACTGTATTGATTATCCCAAATTCTGTATTATACATCCATTTCCATACCATAGCTACCGCTGCAGGTGCAACCACCATTGGAAGGAAATAAATTGCTCGAAATACTGTTTTACCTCTAATTTTTGCATTTAACAAGCCGGCTAGAATTAAGGATAGCGCGATACCAATTGGTACCGTCAATATTAAAAATTCCAAAGTATTGAGCGTAGCTTTCCAAAATTCCGATGATTGAAACATGTCTATATAATTTTTCAGTCCAGCAAACTCCCATGCACCAAAAAGTGCAGACTTTGAAAAGCTCATCCAAATGGTTTTAAAAAACGGAACAATGTTTAATATAATCAATCCTATTATAGTAGGAGCCACCATCATATAGGCAATAAAATATTCTTTCCTTATCCTAGTTGATTTACTAGATGTTGTCGTTTCATTCGACATATAAACACCTCACAGTTATATCTATTCTTTCCTATCATACTCTTCGTACTTTACCTATTACATCGAATGGCTTATTCTTCAGCCAGGTATCCATCAACCGTTTTCTGGAGTTCGGACAGCGCTGTGTCTAAATCTTTCGTACCATTATATACTTCCAATAGAGTGTCACGGACGATTGCATTCCATTGGGATTTGGATTTTGCATTATAGAATTGTGTACCATACTCCATCATATCTTCAAATACCTGAACATTTAACTTATCCTGTAGATTTTCAACCCAATATTTTGAAGTTCCATTATAAGCGGGAATAGCAGCACCAGATTTACCCTGAATAATATTTGCTTCCTCCGTACCTAAGAATTTCAAGAAATCTTTCACCACATCAAGATTCTTGTTTTTCGCACTTGTAGCATAGCATAAACCATTATAGATCGTTCCTCTTCCATCTCCACTTACCGGATTAGACATTCTTGGCAATACAGCAACATCCCATTTTAAATCAGGATAATCCTGTAAATAAGGCGCAACATTCCAGCTGCCTAACAATAGCATTGCCCCTTGTCCAGCTACAAACAAACTACCCGCATCGGTTTCAGCAAAGGTTGCCTGCTTTGGTGAAAAATCGTGGTCCATTTGCAGGCTGATCCATGAGCTAATACCTAATTTTGTAGCTTCATTCGTAAAACCGGAAGCTGTTTTGTCATCATTTAGGATATATCCACCTGCTTGTTTTACCAAATTGAGATAGCCGGATTGATCATCTAGTGGTGCCAAAAACCCAGAGACTCCTGTTTTATCATAGATGGTCTGTGCAGCTTCAATAGCTGTGTCCCATGTCCAAGTATCATCTGGATAGGATACTCCCGCTTGATCAAATAGATCCGTATTATAAGCTAATGCTATCGTATCCCAATCCTTTGGAACACCATACACTTTACCATTATAAGAAGCATTATCAACTAAGCCTGCTGGGAAATTATTCGTATAGTAATTCTTATCACCATAAAGATCTGACAAATCCGCTAACATTCCTGATGTTGCATATTTCATAAATTCATTTGTATGCATCCAAAAAATATCTGGTAGAGAATTACTAGATGCAGATGCCTCCAACTTTGTCCAATACTCATCCCAGTTAATTGTCTGTACTTCAATTGATACATTCGGATGATCCTTTACGTAAGCTTCTACTAGATCTTCCATACCTGGCTGCTGAAATACATCCCAGATTTGGAAGGTCAAAGAAACTTTATCCCCATTAGAACTAGTGTTTGAAGCACCTCCACACCCTGATAAAAGCATCATTACCATAGAGAAAACCATCATTAGAACCATACATTTTCTTTTGTTCATTTTCACATTATACCTCCAACATATTTTTAATATCTTTATGTATTATGGATCAGACTATATTTGTAATATATGTACAATACATTTAAGATACTTATATAATAGTATCAGTTTTGTACAACAATATAAATGGTTTTGTGGTTGTTAAATATGTATAATTGCAATATTTCTTCTGATTTTGATTGAATGATATAGCATTATGATATATAATAAAAAATAGGAGGTATAAATTTATGGCTCATTTTAAAAATTACATATTTCCCAATACCAATTTTGTAGATTTATCCCTATACCAATTTGGATATGAAAAGTGTTCTCCCCTGCATTCCTTTGGTCCCAATATTCGAAATCATTATCTATTCCATTATGTAATATCCGGAAAAGGAAGCTTTTATGTCAGCGAAAGCACGGACAATCCTAGTGAAACATATTATTTAGAAGCTGGACAAGGTTTTTTGATTTGCCCACGTATCAATACAACCTATATTGCTGACCATGAGGAACCGTGGGAATATATGTGGGTAGAATTTGATGGAATAAAAGGAAAAGAATACTTAAATGATGCTGGATTAAGCGCAGCATCACCTATTTACCTACCGAATAATGAATATCAGAATAATGAAGTTCAAAATCCTACGAAAAAATATTTAGAATATATCATTAATCATCCGGACGAATCTGCATCGAATCTGATCGGTCATTTATATTTATTTTTTGATTCGTTAATAAGTAGTTCCCGAAGTAAGAACATTATTAAGACAGGTGATTTGAAAGATTTTTATGTTCAAGAAGCCCTAGGTTTTATTAAAAAACATTATAATGAGGATATCACCGTGGAGGGTATTGCAAAACGATGTAATTTGAATCGAAGTTATTTCAGTAAAATATTTAAAGATGTTATGCATTGTACTCCTCAGGTTTTTATGATAAATTGTCGTCTTTCCAAGGCATGTGAGCTTTTAAAGCATTCAGAAAGAAGCATTGGTGATATCGCTGCTATTGTAGGATATCCAAATCAATTACATTTCTCTAAAATGTTCAAACAGCACTATAATATGTCGCCGAGGGAATGGCGCCTGAAAAGCAAAGCCCCCATAACCAAAAGTCAGGTCTGCATTACACAATAATGCAGACCTGAATAATCATTTATTTATATGCGCTCATATATTCTCCATGTGCTTCAATTAATTCATCACACATTTTAACAATATCATCGATTGATAGTTCAGCAGCGGTATGTGGATCTAACATTGCAGCTTGGTATATGTTTTCTTTCTTTCGTGTCCTGGCAGCTTCTATTGTCATTAGCTGTGTATTAATGTTCGTCATATTCATCGCTGCAAGCTGTACTGGTAATCTTCCTATATGGCATGGATGAATACCAAGTGCATCAACTAGACAAGGCACTTCAACACATGCATCCGAGGCAAGATTATCAATCAGACCTGTATTTAGAACATTTCCGCCAATCTTTATTGGTGTGTTTGTAACAACAGCCTCCATGATATAGGATGCATACTCACGGGATCGTTCATGGGTAATCTTTCCGTCCTGCAGGATATTTTCTTTCTCCTGTTCCCAGCCCTCAATCTGGCTTACACATCTTCTTGGATATTCATCCAGAGGAATGTTGAATTTATCAATTAGTTCCGGATAGTTTGATTTGATGAAGAGAGGATTATATTCTGCGTTGTGTTCACTGGATTCGGTACAATAATATCCCAAATGCTTAATATATTCATAACGCACCATATCATTATGTTTTTCTCTTGCATTTTTATTGGCTGCTCTCTCTCTGATCTCTGGATATAAATCATTTCCATCTTTGTCCCTTAATTCCAGAAGCCATCCCATATGGTTAATTCCAGCGATTAATTCACTTCTACCTTCCAGTTTATCTTCCATTCCAAGATCCTTTAATAAGTTTTCGGAACAAACCTGAACGCTATGACATAAGCCTATTGTTTGAATCTTGGTATATCTTTGCATATAACCAGTGAGAATTGCCATCGGATTCGTATAATTTAGAAATAACGCTTTTGGACAAACTTCCTCCATATCTCTTGCAAAATCTTCAAGTACAGGGATCGTTCTAAGACCGCGCATAATACCTCCAATACCTAAAGTATCTGCAATGGTCTGTCTTAGACCATACTTTTTAGGTACCTCAAAGTCAATAATCGTACAGGGATCATATAAACCTACCTGAATCGCATTGACTACAAAATCTGCGGACTTAAGAGCTTCCTTTCTATTTTCCACTCCTAAATACGTTTTAATAATCGCTTTGGAATCATTCACATTTTTGTTGATTGCCTTGATTATAATTTCTGATTCCTCTAACCTTTTTGCATCAATATCATACAATGCAATTTCCGCATTACAAAGAGAAGGTGTACACATACAATCACCTAGCACATTTCTTGCGAATACCGTACTCCCAGCTCCCATAAATGTTATTTTAACCATGAAACTTCCTCCTTACTGTTTGTATTTTATTCCTTTTTATTATATAATGAACTGAAAAACAGTTCATTATCTTTAGCTCCGATTGCATGCTCACCTACGCTGTTATTATATAATGAACTGAAAAACAGTTCATTATCTTGGCACTCCACTCAAAAATTACAAGCAAGCTTGCATTTTCTCATTCCGTTTTTATTTTATACTAATCCTGAACTATTAACTATGTATTTTGTTTCATGAACTTGTCATTATGTTGAATTATATAAAATCATTACACTCATATCACTATTTCAAGGAGAAAATATCATGAAGCTAACAGACACATCAGATAAACACATTACCTTAAATAATCCCCTTACTATTTATCACTGCGGCCATGAGCAATGTAAACCCTCTCACTCCTTCGGTCCTGCTATCCGGCCTCATTATTTGATTCACTATATTCTCGAAGGGAAGGGTGAATATCAGGTGAATGGAACTTCTTACCGCTTGGGAAAAGGGGATGGTTTTCTTATTACTCCTGGAGTAACCACCCTTTATTTTGCAGATAAAATAAATCCATGGGAATATTGCTGGGTAGGTTTTGATGGATACGAAATTAATACACTATTGCAAAGTTGTGGTTTATCGCAGAATCATCCGATATTTACGGATACAAGTAATGGAGCTCTAAAGCAAGATCTTCTTAAGTTAATTCAGTATTTTACCGAAGGAGTTGGGAATGAATTAACCTTTGTTGGTCAACTCTATCTATTCTTTTCCCATATACATATCCCAACGGATCGTTCTACTAAGAAAACAAATGAAGCCTATATTGAAAAAGCATTGGGCTATATCCATCATAATTATACCTATGATATCAAAATTGCAGATGTAGCAAAATATCTTTCTATTGATCGAACCTATCTCTATAAACTATTTATAACCTATAAAAAAGCATCCCCTCAACAATACTTAATTACTTACCGGTTAAGCATTGCGCAAAAATTATTGAAAGAGACCGGTTTAAGTGTTACCGAAATTGCTTATTCATGCGGTTTTAGGGATGCTTCCTCTTTTAATAAGCATTTTAAGAAACATTTAAATATTACACCGCTTCAATACCGTTCAAACAAAGATTATTTTCTACAATAAATATTGATATGAGTGTCCTAAGTCATTTTAAGATTTTGATATGAATAGGACCTTATATATATTCATATCCATGGTTTTTATGTGACTTATGACACTCATATTAGTATTTTCTTATCCACATCCTTAATATTACCTACGAGAGATACCGAACATTTTGATAAATCCAGATAGCAGTCAGCAAAATCCTTTACTTCTTCCAGGGTAACGGTATCAATACCTTCGACCAACTCCTCCGCGGAAATAATTCTTCCGCGGTACAGCATCGACTTACCATTGGCATTCATACGGCTTTTCGCGCTCTCATTTCCTAAGATGATCTCCGTCTTCAGCTGTTCCTTTGTCATCTGAAGCTCGTCCATGGTAATTCCCTTCTTACGGATATCGGTGATAATCTTATATATTTTCTTAACAACCGCAGATGTTTGCGAAGGATTCATTGCCGCATAGATTTGAAATAATCCGGTATCCCGGTAGGAGCTTCCATAGGAGTATATGCTATAGGTCAGTCCGCTCTTATCCCTAATTTGCAGAAACAGCCTGGAATTGATACTGCCTCCTAAGATGGAATTTAATACCGAGAATATATATTGCTTCTCGGAAAGGTAGGAAATACAGTCAAATGCAATATTCAGATGCAGCTGCTCAATATCCTTCTCTTTCTTATAAGTCACACGGTGATAATCCGGTTTGCCCGCGTCATATCCTGATTTTTCACTTGCTGCCTTAATTGAGCCAAACTCTTCTTCCAATCGTTTCATGGTTTTTATCTCATCAAATTGACCGGCAACCGATATAATCATATTTTCACCGATATAATAGGTATCCATAAACTCCAGAATCTGTTCACGGCTCATAGCTCGGACAATTTTCTTTGTACCGGATATCTGATAGCCAAGCGGATGATCCTTCCATATCTTCATTTGAATCATTTCATGTACCAGATCCTCCGGAGAATCATCATACATATCAATTTCCTCAAGAATCACCCGTTTTTCCTTTTTCAGCTCTTTCTCTTCAAACAGCGAGTTGTTTAGCATGTCCGCAATAATATCAATGGCAATCGGCAGATGCTCGCTTAAGGTGGTGGCGTAATAGCAGGTACATTCCTTTCCGGTAAATGCATTTACATTTCCCCCGATTTTAGCCATTTCGTCTGCGATCTGCTTTGCATCCCTATGATTCGTTCCTTTAAAAAGCATATGTTCAATTACATGGGCAATGCCATTATTTGTTGCATTTTCATTACGGGATCCCGCCCGGACCCATACGCCAAAAGCAGCACTCCGCAGATAAGGCATATCCTCCATAATAACCGTTATTCCATTTGATAGCTTTTTAATCTTCGTCATAAAGTTCCTTTCCCATAAACCGTATTCTTATTAAAGTCATTTTTCGTTCGTAACATAACGTTTTAAATTTATCCATATCAACGAATTCTACCACATAATCCGATAGATAGCAATGACCCATGATTTTAGAAATTAGGCAATTTTATAGACGAAAAAAGGGCTATAAACCTTGCTATGCCCTTCTATGCAATAAACATAAGATACCTAAATTGTCTATCACAATAGAGCATACCATCTTTATAGCCCTTTTTTTATAGCCTTTTTCTTTCTATTTAATTATTTTATTTGGTTGATCTGATATCCCTTCTCTTTGAGAATGTCCAGTACACTGTAATCACTGATATAATGTCCGCTTCCTACAACGACAAAGGTAGTGGACTTTTCCTCTGATTTTAACAGGTCATCAATATATTCTGCCATCTTCTTATCTCTTTGCTTAATCAGCTTATCATCAAACTCTTTGAGAAGCTTTACTGTCTCCTCGGATACATTCTGATTCTGTAATTCCGAAAAATCCGTTTGCATTGTGTTTAAGAATTGGAATGTCTCCACATCTCCTTTACGCCAGAGCTCTAACATAAGATTTAGGCTGTCGTCTCCGCCCTGATAATCGCCGGATAAGATTTGATTAATCGTATCAATAATTCCATTTAACAGGTATTCCTCCAGCTCATCCGAAAAGCTGTCAAGAACCGTTGCCTGAGCAGCATAGCCTTCGATCTCTAAGATCGGCTTTCCATAATAAAGAGCATTGATCGTAATATTCATATCAATTCCAAGAAGTGCAGCCTGCAGCGCCTCCTCTGGATCACCGGATGCGGTATTGGCAAGGGAAGCGAACATACTGTAGATCATCCATGGCTTGAATAGGATGATCTGCTCCTCGGGAATGCCGAAGGCAGCTGCTATCGCAACCGTTTTCTCATAGGTTTCTTCGGATACATGATCCTGTAAAGTCGTACCATCCGTATAAATTCCGATCTGCATCATGGACATCGTACCTGTGGGATCCAATAAATTCAGCTCCATCGCCACTTTATCCGAACGGTTGAACGCTTCCCGGATATTTTGACTGAAAGGATAGATATCATAGGAAGCCATATGAATGGATCCAAGCAGATAAACCTTATTCCCCCCAGAATTTATCTCCCAGAGGAAACCTTTACTGCCTGCATCTAAGGTATCATAAATATGGGTGATTAATCTGGAAGCAAATACGCACGCCTGCTCTACCGTACAAATATCAGTAAGCTTTAGCTCCTCCTTTGCGCCGGTAAAGATGCCGTATTCCTTCATATAGGCAACCGGTGCATACTTCTTCTGCAGTCCAAGATCCTTCGTATACCCATAGGATGCAACTACGCGGTAAAGCTGATTTAGCACCTCCTCTACGGTCAGGGGCTTTTCAATATTAAAATAATAATCCAATTCCTTGGTTACACATTCCGTTTTCAGGATCTTTTTACGTACTCCCGCAAGCAGGACCCGAAGCTGCGAATCCTTGATCGCCTTTGTCATTCCTTTTTCATACCAGGTCTTTGGATAAATACCATAATTGTCGCCCGCCATCAGGTCTTTCTGCGCCCATAGGCTGAATTGCGGAGCAATTTCTGCTTCTGCTGGTTCTACAACTTTGGCAACCGTATCCATCTTCGCTGCCTGTATATTGACCGGAGGCAGCAATGTAACAGCCATTGCAAGAACCAGAAGAAGGGATAATAATCTTTTCTTCATACTCATTCCATGCCCTTTCCTAATTAGTAATTACCAATAAAGTAATATTATCCCATCCATTTAAAAATGTCAAATAAAAGTATTTACTGATAGGGGTACCATACGTCATATAAAAGCAATTAACATAACTGGGTTTTGTCCTTTTTAAAGGGCTTGAGTAAACACCCAAGCCCTTATATACCATATTTATGCTATCTTTTATCTTATCCTTGCTATATCCAATATAGGAACACGATTATTTAACATCCTTCAAGCTAAAGCTGATTCGTCCCATCTTATCCTGGCCAAGACATACCACCGTTATTACATCACCTAAGGTCAATACATCTTCCACATGCTCTACTCTGTGTTTTGCCAGCTTGGAGATATGAACCATACCTTCTTTACCGGGAGCGAATTCGATAAAGGCACCAAAATCTTTAATGCTGATTACTTTTCCTTTATAAAGCTTTCCTTCCTCGAAATCACTTGCTATCATCTCAACCATTTCCACAGCCTTATGAATGCTTTCTTTGTCTAAACCACAGATAGAAACAGCACCGTCATCGGTAATATCTATTTTCACACCGGTCTGCTCAATGATTGCATTAATTGTCTTTCCTCTTTGACCAACCACATCACCGATCTTTGCAGGATCAATCTTAATCTGTGTAATCTTCGGTGAGTATGGACCAACCTCCGGTCTTGGCTTAGAAATAACCGGAGCCATAACATCATCGAGAATATAGGTTCTTGCTTCCTTTGTCCGATAGATTGCTTTCTCTATGATTTCCCTGGTAAGACCATGGATCTTAATATCCATTTGGATGGCTGTGATACCCTTATGGGTTCCCGCTACCTTGAAGTCCATATCACCAAAGAAGTCCTCCAAGCCTTGTATATCGGTTAAGATGACATAATCATCATCTGTCTCCCCGGTTACTAAGCCTACCGAAATACCGGCAACCATTTCTTTGATCGGAACTCCGGCTGCCATTAGAGATAAGGTGGAAGCACAAATACTACCTTGGGAGGTAGAACCATTGGATTCCAGAACCTCAGACACGGTACGGATTGCATAAGGGAATTCCTCCTCGGAAGGAAGTACCGGAACAAGTGCTCTCTCCGCTAATGCACCATGACCGATCTCACGTCTTCCCGGTCCTCTGGAAGGCTTTGTCTCACCAACCGAATAGGAAGGGAAATTATAATGATGCATATATCTCTTGCCGGTCTCATTTTCATCCAGACCGTCGAGCTTCTGTGTCTCTGCCAATGCACCTAAGGTCGTGATCGTCATTACCTGCGTCTGACCACGGGTAAACATTGCGGAACCATGGGTTCTGGGCAATATGTCGATCTCCGCTGCAAGAGGACGAATCTGTGTCATCTTTCTTCCATCCGGACGTTTCTGATCCTTTAAAATCATCTTACGAACCGTCTTCTTCTGGAATTTATAAACTGCAGCCTCAACCAAGGGAACCCAATCCGGATTCATCTCCTCGTAGCGGGCAATCAGCTTATCCCGGATTTCATTGACGTTCGCTTCACGAACCTGTTTTACATCAGAGAATACAGCCTTCTCCATCGCTTCCGGAGTTATGAAGTTCACCATATCTTCGTATAATTCTTCCGGGGTATCAAATTTTTCATAATCACTCTTTGATTTACCGCATTCGGCAACAATCGTATCGATAAATTCGATTACCTGTTTATTCAAATCATGCGCTTTAAATATTGCTTCAATCATCTTATCTTCCGGTATTTCATCCGCGCCGGCTTCAATCATAATAACTTTATCCCGGGTGGAGGCAACCGTAAGGGCCAGAGTGGATTTTTCTCTTTCAGCCTGGATGGGATTGAATACAAACTCACCATCTACCATACCAACCTGCGTCGTAGAAATCGGTCCGTCAAACGGAATATCTGAGATACTGGTTGCAATTGAAGAACCCAGCATTGCAGTAAGCTCCGGTGAGCAGTCCTGATCCACACATAGAACCAGATTGTCAATCGTTACGTCATTACGATAATCCTTCGGAAATAATGGCCGCATAGGACGGTCAATTACACGGGAGGTAAGAATCGCATTTTCCGATGCCTTACCTTCTCTCTTAATAAAGCCTCCGGGAATTTTACCTACTGCGTATAATTTTTCTTCATATTCTACGCTTAATGGGAAGAAATCAATTCCCTCTCTTGGTTTTTCTGATGCACAGACAGTAGAAAGTACTACCGTATCGCCATAATGCATCAATGCCGCACCATTTGCCTGCGCGGCAACTCTGCCGATATCAACGGTCAAAGTTCTGCCCGCCAACTCCATTGAAAAACTTTTGTACATATTATGTTCTCCTTTTCTTATAATGCAAGAAGAATGGGCAAGTCTGTAATTAGGTTATTTCCCTTGTCACAATTCCCTTGTCATAATGATAGAGCCGGAGGTCCGAAACAACTGAAAAATCTACCGGATCAATCAATCCGATAACCTTTTCAGAAGTCTCGGGATGCCCTCCCGTCGCCCTAATTATTAAATTATAACATTATTATTACCAATATGCTACATTTTTTTCAGAATTCGTTAAATATAGATAAATGGGCTGTTGTAATTACCTTCTTAATAAGATAATTACAACAGCCACTCATATCAATTGTTTATCTGTTGGAAGCTATATTATATTTTCGTTTATTATACATTATCTTCTATTGTATTCCATATTATCTTCTTCTATATTATCTTTTATTATATCTGTAATTATAACCGCTTTCTCTACTGAAATAATCATTGTATTCATTTTTCTTATGACATTCATCATCTTTATCTTTATATTCTTTACCTATAGGGTTTTCGATTAATGTTGCGGCTTCAAACCGATGCCTATGGCCATCATTTTCGGTTGTCACATCTTCAATAAAATGCACATGTCTGTCTCCAACTCTAATTGCAGGACCCGTTTTTCCTTTAAATTCATGGAAATGATCATTAAAATTATCGGTACGGAAACATACTTCGTGAATATGGCTATCACCACAATAAATTGCTTCCCCTGTTACTGTACAAAACCTATGATTATGCGGATCTTCTTTGGGTTCAGCTATTCTTACACTTCCTTGCAATTCATGAACATGCTTTTGTTCCTCATGATTACAACCAAATTGATTTTTTCTATCATTATAACCCAAAATAATACCTCCATTCCTTTCATGATAGGCTATATACGAATCAAGCCTATATCTATATTATGCAAATGAAGTATTATTGTGTCTAATTCGATCACATCCTGCAACATAAAATTCTTGTCTTTTATTACTAATGCAAGCTAATTTATAAATGATACCTTTCCATATATTCTAACATTGCTAAATTTCTATTGCCTAATCATCAATTTATATTGTTTTGGCAAGCAAATTCATTTGTCATAAATATAGAAAAGCTGTCCCATCTTTCGTACTGATAACTCTGCAATGGGACAGCTTCTTGAAAGGTCTATTATTTTCTTAAACCTAAACGCTCAATTAAGGAACGATATTTTTCAATATCTGTTTTCATTAAGTATTCCAATAATCCACGTCTTTGACCAACCATTTTAAGAAGACCTCTTCTGGAATGATGATCCTTCTTATTTGCTTTCAAATGCTCTGTTAACTCGTTAATTCTCTCTGTTAAAAGTGCGATCTGAACCTCTGGAGATCCTGTATCCTCTGGTGTTCTTCCATAAGCTTTGATGATTTCCAGTTTTCTTTCTTTGCTAGTCATTGTAATTTCTCCTTTCATATAAACGCCAAATACCAAGAAATGGTCGGAGATTCCGAATTCTGAGTATCGGCAAAATTGTATCACGAAAGCATCGTAACATATAATTTACGGATTGTAAACCCCTTTTTTAACTATGGTTCCCTATCAAACTTTCAATTTCATGAATGGTTCTCGGTGTTGCTGCAGATAAGTTTTCACAGCTATAGGCACATATATTTCGCTGATTCCTTTTTTCCCCTTCGTTGTCAGCCTTGAAACACTGTCCCCCATACAAGTCCCTTACCTCAAGTAAATAATCGCATTCTTTCTCAAATTCCAGGAACAGCCTCTCAGCCTTTGTTCCATTTAAGACGATATTCTCTTCGAATCCAGACGGTATCCTGATCATTCTCTTTTCAGTATAAACAGCGCAGATTCCTGTATTTTCATCATCTGTCCAGACTTCCGGATAAAGAGGCATATCCCCTATTATTGTCATCCGTCTGTCACCCATCATCTAAAATAACCGTACCGAAGCCTAATTCCGCCGCTCGCTTACATTCCTCTTCAATTTCCTCTTGCTTTAAATTCTGGTGAAAGCTATACCATGTGGAGTATACCGGCTCCCTTGTATTACTGCCCGGCTCGATTGGCACAATACCACATTCCTTTTCCCACCACTGGCTCACCCCGGCAATCGCATCATAAAATGGAATTGGTCTAACATCCAGCCTTATGGAAAAATTACATTCCGTCTTGGTTTTTACATACCCGGAGGGTATTGCCACCTGCAATAGTAACGTTCCGTCCTCTTCGTGAATTCCCGCCTTCATTCGGATGGTTTCCATAGTCTCTGATACGGCAATGGTAATCCTGTTCATATTATCTTCACTAAACAGTGCCAAAACTGGAGCAGAGTTGGCCGTCATGCTTTGGCAAAATCCATCCCAATCGGCATTGACAGAACGGTTAAAACCACAATTAGGATACCATACTCCGGCGCAATCCAAAAAAGGGAACTTCCAGGAGCAAAGAATATCCTCCTTGGTCATCTCCTCCTGTATTTCTGCTGTA
>ENA-UOOK01004960-UOOK01004960.1-fermentation-metagenome-genome-assembly--contig:-NODE-4960-length-13768-cov-2.689419_pt1 | contig 13768 bp, 14 predicted proteins | sample MGYA00245777_ERZ724023 | MGnify/ENA primary metagenome ERZ724023 (study PRJEB28704, sample SAMN03018312) | fermentation metagenome | biome: anthropogenic terrestrial biome; feature: soil; material... | reverse complement strand
TCCTTGAATAAAACAAATCTCCTGGCTTTCCGGACCCTTGGAGGCAGGCAATCCCAGGCTGCCCGCCATTTCCTTCACCTGGCTTTTTTGGTATACCCCCAGCGGGAAAACACAGTGGGCCAACTGCTGCTGGCTCAGCACATACAGGAAATAGCTCTGATCTTTACGCTTATCCACTCCCCGGCGCAGCAGATACCGCCCGGTGGCAGACTCATGTTCCAGCCGAACGTAATGGCCGGTAGCCACCTTCTCGCACCCCTGGCGCAGAGCCTCCTGCAGCAACTCTCCAAACTTGATGCTACGGTTGCAAAGCACACAGGGATTGGGCGTCTTCCCGGTTGCATAGGTGTGGCAGAATGGAGCCACTACGTTTTCCTGAAAAGAGGATGTCAGATCCACTACCCGGTGGGGAATACCCAGCATCCGGGCAGCCTGCTCCGCCATGACGGCGGGCCCCTCCTCCCAGTTGATCATGGTAATACCCAGCACCTCGTGGCCCTGCTGCTGCAGAAGGTGAGCAGTAACCGAACTGTCTACTCCCCCACTCATTAAAACCGCTATTTTCACGCTTGTAATACTCCTTTGTTAAATCGGCTGTATTCGTTTTATAGCATTCCCCAACCAGAGAATCAAGCTTACGTGACAACGGGAACGGTCCTTTTTGACACCATGTTTTTGACAGTTGCCACATTTCTCAACCTCAAGCAACAGCTTGCCGGGCATGTTCCCCCGGCTTGCAAAAACGAGCTGGTTAAGAGAAATATACTTGTTCGCTGCCAATTCGCCATTTCCGAGGATAGTCATTCGAAAATATGGCCGCTGGATACACACACTAAATGGCACTATTTTTTGCTACACTAATAGTACCCTGATAGGCTGAGTCAGTAGAAATTCAAGTCGGGGTTTTTGAGAACAAACCAACCAGTCTTATAAGAGGGGTGATTTTGAATGGACCTGTTTGATTTAAGCAATCCGGCTCGTAGTGGTTCTATTGCTCCGTTGGCCTACCGCATGCGGCCCCGCAATCTGGATGAACTGCAGGGCCAGGTCCGGGTGGTGGGCCCCGGAACCCCTTTGCGCAGGGCTATTGAAAAGGACCAGCTTGGTTCCCTGGTGCTCTACGGCCCTCCAGGAACCGGCAAGACCAGTATTGCCCAGATTATTGCTGCTGTGACCAGCTCTCATTTTGAATCGGTTTCTCCGGTAACGGCCGGGGTAAATGATATTAAGCGGATTGCCGCCGAGGCGCGGGATCGCTATAAGTTTGACCGCATGCGGACTATCCTGTTTGTGGATGAGATTCATCGCTTTAACAAAAGCCAACAAGACGTTCTGCTCCCCTTCGTGGAGGATGGAACCCTGACTCTCATCGGGGCCACTACTGAAAATCCCCTTTACGAGCTGAATAATGCCCTGTTATCCCGGGTCAAGCTCTATGTCCTGGAGACACTCGACCAAACCGCCCTCAGTTCAATCCTGGATCAGGCCTTGCACGATGCTGGGCGCGGCCTGGGACAGTATGACATTATCTTAGAAGAAGAGGCCCGGGAGGAGATCACCCGCATCTGCAAAGGAGATGCCCGCATGGCCCTGAACATTGTGGAAGCCGTGGTGAACTCATTTCTCCCCCCGGATGGCCACCTCACCATTGACCGGGAATTGCTGGCCCGTATTACCATGAAGCCCCTGGTGAAATATGACCGCAGCGGGGATTATCACTACGACACCATCTCCGCCTTCATCAAAAGCATACGCGGCTCCGACCCGGACGCGGCCCTTTTCTGGCTGGCAGCCATGCTGGAAGGTGGGGAGGACCCCCGGTTTATTGCCCGCCGCCTGATTGTCCACGCCGCCGAGGACATTGGCCTGGCCGACCCCTTTGCGCTAACCATGGCTACCTCTGCTGCCGATGCGGTTCAATTTGTGGGGATGCCCGAGGCCCGTATCCCACTGGCCGAGGCCACCATATACCTGGCCACAGCCCCTAAAAGCAACAGCAGCAAAACAGCCATAGACGCAGCCTTGGCCACGGTCAGGCAGAGTAAATCCATAAAAGTCCCCCTGCACCTGGCTGACACTTCTCATTCCCAGGCCGGCAAACTGCTGGGCCATGGCCAGGGATACAAGTACCCTCCAGCCTTTGGAGGCTATGTGAATCAGCGCTATCTGCCCGAAGAGCACCAGGATGTTTCTTTTTACCACCCGAGTACGGAAGGATATGAGGAAAAAGTCCGGGCATTCCTGGCCCGGCTCCCCAGAAAATAGCAATGCCGGCCCGGGGCCGGCATCATATTTAACCTACGACTTCATCAATGGCTTTTTGCAACTGGGCTTTACCCTGGGCACCGACAATCCTTTTAACCTCCTGCCCAGCCTGGAAGAAGGCCAGGGTGGGGATGCCGCGGACACCGTATTTAACGGCCAAATCCCGGTTTTCATCAACGTTCACCTTGCCAACAGCAATTTTACCAGCGTTTTCCTCAGCCAGGCTCTCGACTACCGGGCCAACCATTTTGCAGGGGCCGCACCAGGTTGCCCAGAAGTCGACCAATACTGGTTTATCGGCCTGCAAAACCTCTTGCTCCCAGTTGTTTACGTTCAAAGTTACTACGTTTGACATTACTTTTCCCTCCTTCAAAATTGCTTGCGGGCTACTTGACCAGCCTTTCCATAATGGCGATTAACTCCTTGAATTTCTCGTCTTCCCGCCCCTCTTCAAAAGCCTGGAGAATACAGTCCTGGGCATGATTCTCGAAAACGAGGATGCCCACCTTGTTCATCGCGGACTTAATGGCGGCAATCTGGGTCATAATCTCACTGCATTCCGCCTCTTCCTCGATCATTCGCTGTACTCCCCTTACCTGGCCCTCGATTCGGCGCAGGCGTAAAAGCAGGTCGCGTTGTACTTCTTTTTTTTCTACCATGCTTATCATATACCCCCCTTGGGTATCTAGCAAAAGTATAGCCGACCGGGAAATCATTGTCAATAATCTTTTGGCAGATAAAATTGATAAACAATTAACACAGATAGCGCTGATTTTTCTGGGTTAACAACCGATGATTTTTAGCCACCCGAACCCTACCACTAGCGTAAACGACGACAAACACCGCAGCGCACCATGGCCTGTCTCTGCTAGTATTCCCTTTTTAGCCTTATTCACAAAATTACCCCGGCGCAATGCGCCGGGGTAAATTACTGTTCTATCCGATTGAGGTTATTATCAAGTCTACCACACCAGGAAATATACTGCTGCGGCAGCCCCCACCGCAACAAGCGCCCACAACAGGGTACACAACAGGTCTGCTTTAACCAGTTTGGTCAATTCCTCCATTCCTAAGCCTCCTCGGTGATTATGTTCAGATTTATTATATCATGACCAGGCGAACCCTGCAGGTTGCAGTCATTCTACTCCTATTTTCCACTCTGCTTGGGGCCCACCCTAATGACGGTATCAGCAGGGGGATGGTAGTCTTCGGTAAGCAAGTTTTTTTCCACTATCTTTCCCTGGCGGGTGATCACCTCGTAGGTTCTGACCACCTGACCGCTCTTGCCCTCCTGCTTCAGAACACGGGTTCCAGGAGCCAGCTTGCGGTCTTCTTCCACCCGAACCGAAGGGGAAATTGCTTCTTCTTCTGTGATAACCTTGATTTCCTTGCCGGCCTCGGTCTGAGCCCCGTAAATACGGACCGCAAGATGGTCACCTTCCAGCGCTGCAGTAATGAGCAGAGGATGGTCAACTTCATTCCAGTAGCGTTCCGGAGTACCTTCTTTATCCAGCCCCGCCTGCTGGCAGGCGCGGTCCAGCACCGGAGCCAGGAAGTCTTCTCCCGGACTGGCGGGAGTAACCCTTCCTGCTTTCGCCGCGCCTTGCCGGTAAGGAACCTCGCCCCGACAAAGTTCGCTGACTGAAAATCCTTCCCCCGGCAGGACAATGACACCATTTACCCGGTTAACCGGAAGAACCAGAGCATCCCGTCCCCCGCCCGGTATGCTCTTCATGGCTACAGACACGATATCCTTGATATCTTTGATATCTTGCAGATGAATGCGGGGATGGATTTCCTGCCCCGCCAGTTTAATCGGCTTTAGTTGGCCATTTTTCAGCGACTGTACAACTTGTTTCCGGCTTTGTTGAATATTCACAGAATAACCGTTACGATGCGGAACGTACTGTAAAAAATCGGGTTGGTAAACGATGCGGGCGTCCATGGCGGGACGGTCGTGATCGGCCTTGATTTGCTGTAATTGGCTCTCCAAAGCCCGATCATCCCAGTTTACCACCGGGTAAAAACGCTGCGGTTGGCCACGAATAATACTGTGAGAAAAAAGGCCCGCCAAGCCCCGCTGCGGATAAAGACCCTTCTCCACCCGCTCCAGAGTAGCCGGAATATCATAGCTTCCATCTATCTTGTTCCAGGGAACGGTTATTTTCCCTGGCCCTACCACCAGGATGATTCCATCTCCCCACCGGGCGGGTATTTCCTGGGAAAGTTTGTCCCGGGCCTGCTCCGAGGTCAACCCGGACAGGCAAATATCGCCCACGTATACATTGGAGGGATAAATTTTAATATCCCGGCTGGCTAGAGCCACAGAGACAAGAAACACGGTTGCAACTACTGCCACAACCGTTGTTAGTACGATCCGGGCCATCAACTTTGCAGAGTCCGTCATAGAGCTACGCCTCAACCAATAAAATTATTTTACGCACTGGGAGAGTTCAACAAATTTGTTATGCTGTTCAGCCAGTTCAATTGTTTCCTCGGTTACAATAGTACCTTGCGGAATTATGGGATTGTCGCCGCCATTACGAATATCCTGTACCACAGTCTTGCCCAGCATAAACTGGCGCTGACGCTGCTTAAAGAGAGCCGCTCCCTCGCTTTCCACGGGCTGCTCGGCCGGTGCCGGTGGTGGGGCGGGGAGGGATTATCCTGACCTTCCCTTACCACCACTACGTCCGCACCGTAAGTCAGGATACGGTCCGCGGTAATGCTTTCTATCTTGCTCTCATCCTGGGCGGTCTTATATTCAATCCTGGTAATCCGTCCGGTATTCTCATCGATCTCGTACTCGGAAATAACCCCAATGAGGTTGCCTCGATTAGTTAATACGCGGTTCCCCTTAATTTCTATGTTCCGTTCCAGGAGATTGCTGGCATCCAGCGTTTCATTAATATTACTTAGCATACCTTCACTTTCAGTGGTTACCGCATGTTCCCCTATTCCCGAAATGGATCTGTAGGGCAAGACCCTGGCCCCCACATACCAGCTGCCATTACTGACAAGTATGAAATCCAGCTTCCCTTCCTCTGGATTCAGTACCAGGTCTTTTACCTGTCCGATCTTCCTCCCATCCAGTATGGAGAAAACAGGAAGACCTATAATCTCCTGGCTTTTCTTCATGTCCTTACTTCTCCCTTCGCAAGACTGTGTGGGGTAACGGCCCTTTCCGCTTTTATACGAACCGCTTCAGGTACACTGGATATCGGCGTTCCATCCAGGCCCAGACGGTTCAGCTCCTGCGTCAGTACGCTCAAAAATTCCCTTTGACGCTTAATCTTATTTATTATATCAAATTTGTGGCCCCTCATATCAAGAAACCGGTCAATAATCCTTAATGCATCCGAATACTGGCCCGTTTCCTGGTAAAGTTCGGTCAATTCTACGGTGAGCAGGTATTTTAACTCTTCATCCCGGGTGCGATCCCAGGCTACAAAAAAGCAGGCGCCTGCCTCCTGAAAGCGCCCCTGGCCCTTGAGGTTAAAGGCGTGGTCGAGGTTTTCCATAACCCGGATATCCTCCCCGGCCGGTTCTGATTCCTCGGCACGAACCACTACGTTGCGCTGCAGCCGGGCCTGGCCAACATCGGCAGGGGTATCGGGGGCAGACTCTTCCACAGCACTTGTTTTCTGCCCCAGTATCTCCGTCACCAAATCCACTTCAGCTTCTACCACAGCCGCATGGTCATTTTCCAGGTTTGGCAGCTCTTCCACGGGTACTATAATGCTTACTTCCGGGAGCTCTTCTTTTTGCTTCCCGGGGTCGCTGAGGATCTCCATTGCTTCTTCCGCCTTATGTTGAGGCAGAGCAGCTTCCTCTTTAGACGCATCCTCACTGGTTTCGGCGACTGCTTCAGAAGGCAATTCCGCCGTTGGGGCTGGTTCTTCCATGTTCTTGTCATCGTCCCTGCCATCCGGCAAATCTTCGGCAACCTCTTGCATCACAGGTACCACCTGCGCCTCCCTATCGGTGGCGGTCCCTTCACCGTAAGCATCCCCGCCGTGAATAACCGTAATATCTTCGCTTGCGGGCACCGCTTCCGGGTTTGGTTCTTCCGCCAGGTTAGTGGCAGCCATAAAAGCCCGACCGGCTGATTCAGACCTGGCCCTTTCCCCGCTCAACTGCATAAATTCAGTGTTGCGGTCTTTAAACAGCCATCCCGCCGTCAAAAAAACCACTATCAGATAAACCGTTAGCGCCCAAAGGCTGCCCAGTCTTTCCATGCTTATGGGGAAGGTAATAATAATTAACAGCGAGACGGCAACCACAACATTGATTTGCTTGCTGGCCATTCCCTCTCTTTTAAGAAAGGCAACCATAGCCGCACCAATTGGAATAAAAAACAGCAAGACATAGAGAATATATTCGCGCATATCTATCCCCTTATCAGAATCCCCAGATACGATTTCGACAACTATATTATATATCCTTCCAGACCTTACGAAAAATATGGAATTTGCTAGCGAAAAGTGCAGACAAAATGTTTTTTCTTCGCAAAATCGAGGCTGATTTTCTGCTTTACTTGCCTGGAAAAACTATTATACAAGTATTCTGGTAAGGAATTTTGCCCCTTTTTATCGATCTTTTTGTATACAGCCAAGAAGGAAAACTCTTCCCGATGTAGAATATAGCTTTGTGAGTGGTTTGTCCTTAGAGGGAATGGGCAGTGTGGAAGGAAAAAAAGATTTAAGGGGGATTTTTGATGAAGGACGTATTCGTAGTAGAAGCTGCGCGTACTCCGGTAGCCCGCGCAGGGAAACAGTCCTGGTTCACCAATGTCCGCGTTGATGAACTATCCGCGATTGTCTTCAAAGAACTGAGAAAGAGAGTCGGTCTGGAAGACAAAGCCAAACAGGGTATCATTGATGACGTGGTATGGGCGGCTACCGCCAACGCTTTTATGGAAGCGGGTCTGAATATCGGCCGCTTGGCCTGGATCCTTTCCGATGGTTCCTATGATGTTCCCGGATGTACCGTAGACCGTTTCTGCGCCTCCGGCCTGAACTCCATTGAATTTGCCATTGCCACCATGATGAACGGCTGGGGCGGCGATGTTGCCATCGCCGGCGGCTGCCAGCACATGTCCCATATTCCCATGGGTGCCGGTGCTGACGTCCATCCCGATTTGGGCAACTACATGAACATGATGGCCATTAACATGGGTTATACTGCTGAAATCGTAGCCCGCCGCTTCAACATCAGCCGGGAAGAACAGGATCAGTTCGCCATGGAATCCCATCTCAAGTGCGCGGCCGCCCAGGAAAAAGATAAAGCTGGCCCGGTAACCGTTGCCATTCAGGCCAAGGTTCCTGCCAAGGGCGCCAAGAATACCAACCCCTTCAATAAGAAAGCCGACTATGTCGCTACCGACCATCTGGCCAAGGCGGCCGCCGAGAAGGGCGACGACCTGGCTGATGTAATTTTAGCCCGCGACCAGGGTGTGCGCCCTGAAACCACCATGGAAAGCCTGGCTGCCATGGCTCCTGTCTTCATGCAGGATGAGGTCGCCAGTGTAACCGCCGGCAACTCCTCCCAGATCAACGATGCTGCTGCCGGTGTAGTTTTGGCTACTGCAGAAGGTGCCAAGGCTCTGGGCAAGAAGCCGATTATGAAGATGGTTTCCTGGGCGGTTATTGGCCTGGAACCCGACATCATGGGTATTGGCCCCGCTCTGGCTATTCCCAAGGCTCTGAAGAGAGCCGGCATGACCCAGGATCAAATCGGCCTGTGGGAAATCAACGAGGCCTTTGCTTCCCAGTCATGTTACGTTCAAAAGACCCTCAATCTGCCCAAGGATCGCCTGAACCTGTGGGGTTCCGGGATCTCCATCGGCCATCCGCTGGCCTGCACCGGCGCCCGCATCGCCTGTGACATCACTCAGATGTTCCGTGATCCTGACTTCTCCGATGTAGAGTACATCGTGGAGTCCATGTGCATTGGCCACGGCCATGGCGCTGCCGCCATCTGGCAGAGAGTGAAATAGTAACTTTTTCCGGTAAATCACCGCAGGGGTCCGCAAGGACCCCTGCTTTTTTTGGGGAACACCCCATGCCAGAGTGTCGAAAAAGTCGACACTCTGCTTTGTAATTCCTGGACCTTACCGTTACATGGATTTTTTGTCTCCCTCAACCTTGCTGGCAATCCGCTCTACTATTTGGTCGACTTCGGGCAAACGATATTCCTCCACCCGTCCTTCATCAACCATTTCAGTCAGTCGGGGATCCCAGGGCAGGCAGCCCAGGAACTCAATTTCCATCTCCTGTGCCGCTTTTTCCCCCCGGCTATCTCCGAATATCCGCAGATGATTTCCGCAATGGGGACAGACCACCTCACTCATATTCTCAATCAGGCCCAGGATGGGTACATTCATTTTGCCGGCCATTTTGACGGCCTTTTTCACTACCATTAAAGCCAGATCCTGCGGTGAGGAAACAACCACCAAACCATCCACAGGAATACTCTGCAACACCGTAAGAGGTACATCACCGGTGCCCGGGGGTAAATCTACGATTAGATAGTCCAGATCCTCCCAGTTGACCTCTTCCCAAAACTGTTTCACCGCACCGGCCAGCAAAGGTCCTCGCCAAACCACCGGATCATCTTCATGGGGAAGCATGAAGTTGATGGAGATTAACTTAATCCCCGTGAGGGTTCGCGGCGGTTCCATCCCAAACTGACTGGCCTTTAGCTCACTGGATTGAACGCCAAAAGCTCTGGGCTGACTTGGACCGGTGATATCCGCATCCAGAATTCCGACCCGATATCCGGATCGGGCCAGGGTGCTGGCGAGCAAGGCGGTAACAGTAGACTTGCCTACCCCTCCCTTGCCACTCATAACCGCAATGACCCGCTCCACCTGGTTAAGCGAACCCAGCAGCATTTTTTCCGTGTCGATGACCTGACCCGCAGCAGGTGGTTGGTCATCTACCGCGTTAATTAGCCTGTCCCTGATTTCGTCACTCATATGCCCGCCCCTCTCTAAAATTCGGTCAATTTTGGTGCCCCTGGCCGGGCTCTTCTTTCTTCGAAAGTCCTTCCCGGTTTAAACCACTTTCTGTTCCTCAGTGGCCTAAAAAGCGCACCGATAATTTCCAGCGCAGTTATGGTCTTATGTTCACTATCCGCATCCTATTTTATTCTCTTTAACGAACATATGTCAACAATGTCGCCTCCCCCCTCGGCCTTCTTATCCGAAAAAAACGCCTGCAGCAAAGTGCAGGCGTTGCCAAATGGGGGATTTCCGTGGTTACCAAACCTTAACAACCATGGTCGTGGTGGTCATCACCGCACAGGTGCTGATTCTCGGAGCAGGTCTCTCCACTGCTCTGTAGCTGACCCTGTAGAAAACCGTCTACAACTTCGGGAACTGGTCCGCTAGCTCCCACCACTACCTCAATGCCCAAGTCACCAAACAATTCCTGGGCTCTGCCGCCCATACCTCCGGCAATGATTACATCTACTCCCAGCCCGCGCAGAAATCCGGGAAGAAAGCCGGGCTGATGACCCGGGTTGTCCACCATGGACCACTGCTTGGCCTCCCGGTCATAGATGGCAAATTGCTCACAGTGTCCAAAGTGCTGACAAACTACTGTACCTTCCTGGGCAACGGCTATTTTCATACCTGTCACTCTCCCTATTTGTTATTGGGTGCATCCAGAGGATTTAAATCCCCTGACTGCAGTTTTTTTACGGCAGTATCTACATCATTCCCCTCCGGGCTCTGCAGTATTTTAATCTGCGCCCGGGTTAAGGCCGCAAATGCCTGGGGGCCAATCCGACTGGCCACAACTGTCCCTACTCCATGCTGCAGCAGGGTTTGAGCCGCCCCGGTGCCTGCCCCGAGTTCGGCCTCCGGTCCGGCATTCCTAAGCGTAGTAAACTGCTCTTGGGCCGGATCCCAGACCATAAAAAAGGCACAGCGGCCAAAGCGGCCATCCACTGGGGATGTAGGTGTATCCCCTGCCGCACAGATGGCAACTTTTTCTCTCATTGGTTGCTCTCCTTGGTTCTCTTCTGATAGTGGAGCACCCTGCTCTTCCCCGAAGAGACAGCAAGACCCTGACCGGCCTTTTCCCTGCCGCCGGCAATTAGCCGGACCCAAACAGTAATCCCCCCCATCTATAAAAATCTCTTTACCATTAACCAAGGCATCCGCTACCTTGGTATGAGCCTCTACCAGAATACGCTGAAAAGTGGGGCGGGAAACCTGCATCTTTTGGGCGCACTCTTCCTGCTCCAGTCCAAGCTGGTCCTTGAGGCGCAGCGCTTCAATTTCTTCCACCCTCAGGGTGACCCGCTCCAGGCAATGGCGGGGGATGCCAGCCGGTTTAAAGCTTTTTACGGCGGGGTAAAACTCTACCCTTCTACATTTGGGGATTCTGGCCATTTGGATCTCCTTTTTCTGATTGTAATATTCTCTTTCGATTTTATGTCGATTATGAACATATGTCAATTTAACTTTTTAAATGGCTGGTTTATAATAATGGCAGGAAGTGAAAAAAGCCCGCTTAAGGGGAACCGGAGGGGAGAAGTATTGCAGACGATTATCCTGCTCAGCACACAACCTTGCACCGGAAAAACCACTGCCCTGATCAATGTGGCGACTGGTCTGATACGGCAGAGCCAAAGAGTATTATTGGGTAATCTGAAAAAAGATCCTGTTTTCCGGACCTGGCTGGCATTACCCTCCACCGGAACGGGTATTTTTCCCTCTCAGTTGGGAGCAGACATCCTGCTGGCACCCGGAGAATGGCGCAGTCAGGACAACAACTGGGATTATTTATTTCTGGAGATGGACCGGGATTTGTCCCGCTGGTCTTCTTTTATCTCCCGGGCGGACCAACTGTGGTGCTGTATCGAGGCCGGGAAAGAAGCCCCCCGGGCCATTGTGGAGCTGGACCAGGCGGTCCGCTCCCTTACCGGTGGAGCGCAAGGAATCGACTTGATTATACCCGGGCTGGGCAAAGCCGGGGAGTGGGAAAGCAACAGCCGACAGCTGCTGGCTCTGGCCGACTATTTTGGCGAAGAAAAAATTGCCGACTTGCTTCCCCACTGCGAGGCCATTCATGACCTTCCCCAACTAAAAAGCGTAGTATGGGATCTGCCCGACCGCTATCGCAACCGCAAAGACGCCTTCCATAACCTGTTGAACCACTTGTAAACTGCAGTGCCTTATTTTCGCGGTTTTATCCGGGCAGACTAAGAAAGTCTCTCCATTTGCTCTCCTCCGGATCCAATAGCGGCGGCTTCTCTACTAAAGGCAGGGGCAAACCCACATCTTTGCCGCCATCCAGGGTATAGAGCCAGTCCACCTGGTCTCCATTTTCCAAATAGGTGCTGCTGGCCGAAGAATTCGGGAAGCTATGGTTTACTCTGAACAGCCAGCCGCTTAAAGGATAACCTGGTTTCCTTTCCCGCAGCCCGTCGATGCTTCGAACATAATCGCCCTGAATATCGTAGCTGACTCCCGCTCGCTGCAAAACACCCTTCAATGCGTCCATCACTGAACACTCCTCCGACCAGGACCAGGGCGCATCAGCTAGTATAACCCCTCTTTGTGTATCACCGGTTACCGAGATCTGAGCAGTGTCCAGCCGGGGGATCGGAGGCTGAAAAGGTCCCCCTACCTTAATAGCTATTTCAGCTTTTTCCCCGCCGCTGACCGCCAGAACCCGGTGCTGACCCGCTTCCAGGTTAAATCGAAACCGGTAGATACCGGACTGGTCTGCACTGGATTGTCCCAGATAACAGCGTTTGCCATCATTGCGCTCTACACTGAGGGTCACCCATTGTCCGGGAGAGGCCTGGCCGCTCACCCCTACACGGTTGCCGTCCTGCTCCACACCAACAGTCAGTGCCAAAAGGTTGCCCGGAAATGAGCACCAAAGAGCTATACACAGCAACAAACATAATAAACGCTGTCTAATTTTCAAGCCGGCCACCTCCTAGCGAACCGGGAAAACGGTGGGACTCATGAGCGGAGTACGTTTCTCCCAGTTGTCCCAGACCCAAAAGCGCAACTCATAACGCCCCGCCGCTGGCAGGGACAGCCCCCAACCAACTTCCAGGACCTCCCGGGGAGCTATCTGGCGACTGGTATAGGTGTAAGTGGTCATTTTTTCCTGCTGCAGGTCGAAGAGAGCGGCAATAAGCAGCACGTCATAACTGCTATCCAAGCGGTTTTCCAGCCTGACCATGGCGTTTACGTCGCTATCCAGACGCAGTGCGTCCACCCCGGAAAAGGAAGCGGAAAGTGCCTGATCGGCCCCATCTTCCAAGGGGTGCTGGTACTTGGACTTTCCTTTAACCACATCCCCCAGGGCCAGCAGTGCATTGCGGGTGGTCATATTATTAGGCTTGTCTGGATCCCAAGGGGAAGCGAAACCGCCATTATCCAGTTGAAAGTTCAGCAAGGCCTGAACCATATTCCCTTGCCAGCCCTCCCCGGGCTGAGTGGGATCAATTTGCAGTGCTACCAGAGCCTCTACCACCGCCGCTGTGGAATCCGGGCTGCCAGTCCCCCAGCTCGCAAATAACCCCGCTGCCGATTGCTGACTCTTTAGGTAAGCAAGCGCACCGGCAATGGCTCCCTTGCAATTATCTTGGTTCCGATCGGCAGCCAGGGCCATCAGAGCATGGGCGGTGGAATCAACATCCACACCCCAGCCGCTTTCATCAAAACCTCCACTGGCATCCTGCCCGGCCAGAATGCAGTCGATGGCTTTGGACCGGTCATAAGTTACCGGAAAGCCATTTCTCGCAGCAAAATCCAGGGCAATAATCGCCCAGATGGTCTGGTTCAAGCTGGGATTGCCTTCGGTGCTAAAGGAACCATTTCCCTGTTGCAGGGCCTGCAAGCTGGAGATCAAACCCTTAACCTCATCTTGTTCCAGTTCGGCTGAAATGCCTCCCAGGATGCTGCGCGCATAGTCACTGGCTGCAGCCGGATTTTCCATGGGAAGATACTTGCTTCCGGCGGTCTGGCCGGCCCAGCGCAGGCCCAATGCCTCCCAATCATCATAGCTGCTCTGATGGGAATAATATCCCACTGCCCGATCCAAACTGCTCTGACCGTCCTCTGGCATGCCTGCGTTCACTGGCACCGGACTTGCATATAAACAAATTGCCAACATCAATACCCAGGTGATTATTAGCAGGTTTCTTCTGCTCCCACGCATAAGACCTCTCCTTCCTATCCTACCCAACATTGGCCATCCCCGTCCTGAACATGATTTTATCCGCGTAGCCATCACTGCAAGGTTCAGGTCACGGCAACGGCAAATCGGTTCCGGCCTTTTGACCGCTATGAACCATATTGGGAAAAGCGGTCCGTTCTCTTCACCTGCACATTTTTATGCTTAAATAACTAAAGCCCGGACCCTCCGTCCAGGCTTGGAAGCATAGTGTTTTGATCACCATTTGACACTCCTCCTTTCTTGTCCCCAGAAGCAGGTTTGCGTTCTCTTGCTGGCAGGTCTCCTGACTCAAA